>Ga0209602_1004275_pt1 | contig 10504 bp, 9 predicted proteins | sample COGITO_mtgs_1205_3_FD_184810 | JGI IMG/M metagenome (GOLD analysis project Ga0209602, IMG submission 184810) | Pelagic marine microbial communities from North Sea - COGITO_mtgs_120524 (SPAdes) (version 2) | ecosystem: Environmental > Aquatic > Marine > Epipelagic ...
AGACTCTCTTCCTGATGTGCTGCCCAGGCGGCATCGATGCTAAAACTTCGCATAGTCTCTTCGATGCTCATGGCTTCATGGCTAATCCAGCCACCCTCTGGTTGATTCTGTTTGTTCTGTCGGGTTACTGCGGCATGAATGCCATCAAAGGGATTGGCTAGCTCAACTGGAAAGTCTGAGCCTGAGACTAACCGACTGCCCTGGTTGAGAAAGCTGCGCCAGGCGTAGGCACCTTTCAAACGATCTGCTCCAATTCGTTCCTCAGCCATATTCATGTCACTGGTGGCATGGGTTGGTTGCATGGAGGGAATGACGTCGAGTTCCTTAAATCGGGGAATATCACTCAGTGCCACTACCTGAGAATGTTCGATGCGGTGACGCAGTTCACGACCGCCGATTGTATTGTAGGCATGTTCGATTTCATCGAGGGCGATGCGATTGCCTTTATCACCGATAGCGTGGATGGCGAGCTGAAAGCCGGCCTTTGTCGCCAGGTTAACCAGTTGCCGCAGCTCTTCTTCGCTGGTGAGTAGCAGGCCACTGTGATCCGGGCGATCGGCATAGGGTTGCAGCAATGCCGCGCCGCGACTGCCGAGGGCGCCATCGGTATAAATCTTAATGCTGCGCGCCGTGTAGAGATCATTTTGGTCGCGGCTGTGGCCTGCCGCAAGAATCGGTTCAAGGTCAGGGTCCGTGGACGAGATCATGCCGTAAATGCGGATTTGCATTTTGCCGCTATCTGCCAGATCGCGGTAGAGCTGGTGTTCCCGGGCACTGACCCCAGCATCGTGCGTTGAGGTGATGCCGAGACTCAGCAGGTGCGTAGTCACCGCATCCAGCGCAACGGTAATTTCTGCTTCACTCGGGTCGGGAATGACCTGGCTGACCAGGTTCATGGCATTGTCGATCAGAACACCGGTCGGGTTGCCATCGGCATCGCGAAGTATTTCGCCGCCCGCCGGCGACACTGAGTTGGCGTCAATGCCCGCGGCACGCAGTGCGGCGCTGTTGGCCCAACCGGCGTGACCATCGATGCGCTCCAGCCAAACTGGTCGATCGTCGATTACGCTGTCTAGCAGGGCGGCGGTGGGGAACTGTTGGTCTGGCCACAGAACCTGATTCCAGCCGCGGCCTCTGATCCACTGCAGTTGTGGTTTCTGCGCGGCATAGTCGGCCACCTTTTTAGCTGCTAGCTGTGCGCTGTCCAGGCCGCGAACATCAACGCTGAGCAATGTGTAACCAAGGCTGGAGACATGACCGTGAGCATCGATAATGCCAGGAATCAGGGTTTTTCCCTGGCCGTCCATGCGCTCGGCATGGGGGTATGCTGTTGCCAGTTGCTCATCGCCGGTGGCGAGGACTTTGCCATCTTTAATGGCCAGGGCCTTAAAGCGAAATAGTTGGCGCTCATTGTTAAAGCTGTAGCCCTGAATATTTTCGATCAGCAGGGTGTTTGATTGCTGCGGTTGTGAGCAGCTGATGACCAGGCCAAGCACTGCTGCGCACAGTGAGGAGAGGGCGATTTTATTCATGGTTGGGCTCCGCGAGCGGTTTTAATTATTCTTGTCGCTAATAAGTCAGCGTGTGCACTGTTGGCGGATATAGTCTCTCATCTGGTTTATTTGTGCGAGTTTTTCTTCGTCGGGGAGATAGCGATAGTCGCCACTGTCGGAATCGTGCTGTCGGATGCGTCCGGCATTTTCCAGAGCGGTAAGTTGCTTGCGAGCAATATTACAGTTGTGCTGTCGGACTTTTGTTTGCAGCAGTTTTAGCTCGGGTGGCTCTGATTGCTGCTGTGCCAGCTGGTGGGGCGAGGGTTGCGCAGAGCCCTCTGCAAGCCTGCTGGGTTGCGAGTCCTGCTGTAAGTTGACTGATTCGGGTTCTGATTTGGGTTCTCGGGTTGCGCTGCGGTTGTCGTTGATCTCGACGACCTCGGCGCGGATGTTGTTCGGTGGTGTCTGATCGTAATGGGTAACACCGTCTGAATCGACCCATTTGTACAGCTTAGCGGCCGCAGCTGGGAGATTGCTGCAGGCGACGATAATGAGCATGATAGTGAGGGCCTTGTGCATGAAAACTCCTTGTATTGTTGTTCCCTGATTGCTTCCTGATCTCTCGTGTCTCCTCTTTTTGAGTATAGATACAACCGGCGCCAACGGTGGGTTTGGTATGCTCTGGTGATTGACTAATCGGAAAAAAGTGTTACATTAATGAAGGTCTGCACGTATTGATGCAGGCACTTTGACTCAGTACCAGGTAGGCGTTACCCATGCCGCTGGTCATCAACACAGATGGTGCAGTCGTTTATCAACAGACTCCAGCACCTAATGTCAGTCTCAAGCACTTACCGGTGTGACTGAAATTGCCGCTTCCGCGGTATCTATTTTGATGCAACAGCTCTGATGTAACCGCTCTGATGTAAGAGCAATTCGCCTCCCCGGGAACCGTCCTGATATTTATCTTATATGTAACAGCGACGAGGATTTATTGTGGAACTCTTATCCGGCGGTGAAATTGTTATCCGCGCTTTAAAAGATGCTGGCATCAAGTACGTCTGGGGTTATCCCGGTGGTGCGGCGCTGCATATTTACGACGCCCTGTACCGACAGGAAGACGTCCACCATCTGCTGGTGCGACACGAGCAGGCTGCGGTTCATGCTGCCGATGGTTACTCGCGATCCACGGGTGAAGTGGGTACTGCTCTGGTGACCTCCGGGCCCGGTGCGACCAATGCCATTACTGGCATTGCCACGGCATTTATGGATTCGATTCCGATGGTGGTAATTTCCGGCCAGGTGCCGTTGAGCAAGATCGGCCAGGATGCTTTCCAGGAAACCGATATGGTCGGCGTGTCTCGTCCGATTGTGAAACACAGTTTTCTTGTCACTCGTGCGGAAGATATCGCTGAGACGATTGCCAAGGCCTATTATATTGCCGCGACTGGTCGTCCAGGTCCGGTTGTTGTCGATATTCCCAAAGACGTAACAGATCCTGATCACAAGGTGCCTTATCACTATCCGGCAGAGATCAAGATGCGGTCTTATCAGCCCACAGACAAGGGCCACCGCGGGCAGATCAAGCGCGCCGTCCAGACTTTGCTCGATGCTAAGCGTCCAGTGCTTTACACCGGTGGTGGTGTGGTGATTGATAATGCCTCAGAGCATTTGATTGCCCTGGCGAGAGAGCTCAATTATCCGGTGACGAATACTTTGATGGGGCTGGGAGCCTATCCTGGCACTGATCGTCAGTACCTGGGAATGCTCGGTATGCATGGCACCTATGAGGCCAATACTGCCATGCACCATGCGGATGTCATCTTTGCTATCGGTGCGCGCTTTGATGATCGTGTAACCAACGATCTGGAAAAGTTCTGCCCTCACGCAACGATTATTCATATCGATGTGGATCCAACGTCGGTATCGAAAAATATTGAAGCGCATATCCCTATAGTGGGCACCTGTTCATCGGTGCTGCCGGAGATGTTAGCGCTGATCAAACAGGCCGATAGCAGTCCGGACGCTGATGCAATTGCGGAGTGGTGGCAGCAGATTGATCAGTGGCGTGCGGACAAAGGTATCTACACTGCTTCACGTTACGAAGAGAGCTCTGGTAACTGCATCAAACCGCAAGATGTGATCAAGATGCTGTATAAGGTCACCAACGGCGAGGCGATTGTGACCTCTGATGTGGGTCAGCACCAGATGTTTGCCGCGCAGTACTATCTGTTCGACAAGCCGCGCACCTGGATCAATTCCGGTGGTCTCGGCACCATGGGCTTTGGTCTGCCCGCGGCGATGGGTTGCAAACTGGCCTTTCCCGATACGGACGTCGCCTGTGTTACCGGAGAGGGTAGTATCCAGATGTGTATTCAGGAACTCTCAACCTGTTCCCAGCACAATTTGCCGGTAAAAATTATCAACCTGAATAATGCTGCTCTGGGGATGGTGCGACAGTGGCAGGATATGAATTACAGCAGCCGCTATTCAGAGAGTCTGTATGAAGATTCTCTGCCTGATTTCGTCAAGCTGGCGGAAGCTTATGGCCATGTCGGTATGAAAATAACCCGTATCGATGAACTCGAAGAGAAGATGCGTGAGTGTTTTGCGATGAAGGACCGCGTGGTGTTTATGGATATTTATGTCGACCGCGCCGAGCACGTTTACCCGATGCAAATGCCCGGTGGCTCGATGCGCGATCTGTGGCTTAACAAAACGGAGAGAACCTGATGAAAAGGATAGTTTCAATTCTGCTGGAAAATGAATCTGGTGCACTCTCTCGAGTGGTGGGTTTGTTTGCTCAGCGCGGTTACAACATCGACACGCTGACTGTGGCGCCAACTGATGATGACACTTTGTCGCGTCTGACCTTGACCACTCAGGGTGACGATAAAATGGTCGAGCAGATCGTCAAACAGTTGCACAAGTTGATCGACACTATCAAGGTGGTAGATCTCACTGATGGCCCGCATATTGAGCGTGAGCTGATGTTGGTTAAAATCAAGGCCACAGAGAATGATGTTCGCCGTGAGTTGAAAAGCTGCGTGGAAATTTTCCGCGGCCATATTATTGATGTCACAGCCTCCTCCTACACCGTGCAGCTGGCCGGTGACAGTGAAAAACTCGATGCCTTTATCGAAGCGGTTCGCGATATGGGTATTATGGAAGTGGTGAGAAGTGGTGTGTCGGGTATCTCCCGCGGTGATAAATTTTTGCGCGTGTGACCGTTGAAAGTCAGGTTGCCTTAAAAGGCAAACCGAAAGGGGAACTATGTCGTTAGATCATACCAATACAAGAATCGTCAGCCTCGATGGCGGCATTAATTTCCGCGATATTGGCGGTTACGTCAATACTCAAGGCCGAGCCGTCAAGTGGCGCAAGATTATGCGCTGCGGTCATTTGGCGCGGCTCTCTGACGCTGATCTGGATCGCCTGGAAGCAATGGGTGTGAGCAAGATTCATGATTTTCGTCGCAAGGATGAGCAGACGCAGTCGCCGAGCCGGGCCGTGCGCGCGGAATTTATTGATGATTACCAGATTTCAATTGGTGATATTTCGCGGTTTTGGGAGTTTCTCTTTGGCGGCGAATTAACCGCTGACTCCTCACATCAACTGGTGGTTAATTCCTATCGCTCCTGCATTGATGTTGTGGTTCCTGAGTTCAGTCGCTTTATGCGCCATATTGTCGACAATGGTGACAGTGCTTCGGTGTTTCACTGCTCTGCCGGCAAGGACCGAACCGGTATGGCTGCGGCGCTGATACTGTCAGCGCTGGACGTGCCGCGCGAGACCATTGTCGAAGACTATATGTTGACCCTGCAACACTATGACTCGGACGCTTTGATCGAGATCGTCGAGGGACACTTGCGCGATGCCAAGGTCGAAGAGTGGGACCGCGACTGGCTGATTCCGTACTGCTCTGTGCATCAGGACAATATTATCGCCTTTCTCGAGGCTATCGATGAACGTTACGGCGATGTTAAAACCTACCTTACCTCGGCACTGGGTCTCAGTGTTGCTGACCTTGAAAAAATGCATAGCTGCTATTTGGATAATTAAAGGCCTATAATGCGCAACACCAGCCCATGGAGCAGCGCAGCATGAACGATAAAGCAGATAGTTCGGAGAATGTCGTCAATCTCAAGACGCCAGCCGAGGAAGCGCCAGCGCGTCGCAAAGGTATCTACCTGTTGCCCAATCTTCTCACCACCGGTGCGTTGTTTGGCGGTTTCTATGCGGTGCTGTCCGGTTTTAGCGGTAACTATGAATGGGCTGCGATGGCGATTTTTGCTGCGATGCTGTTTGATGGCCTCGATGGTCGTGTGGCACGCATGACCAACACCCAGAGTGATTTTGGTGTGCAGTATGACAGTCTCTCCGATATGGTCTCGTTTGGTGTCGCACCTGCGGTGGTCGCCTATGGCTGGGCTCTGAGTGGTCTCGGAAAACTCGGACTGGCCGCTGCGTTTGTCTATGCCTCTTGCGCTGCGCTGCGTCTGGCACGTTTTAATGTGCAGGCAGAGTTAGCGAGCAAGAAAACCTTTACCGGGTTGCCAAGTCCGGCGGCGGCGGCATTGGTTGCAGGGCTTGTCTGGTCAGTGTATGAATTTGAGGCGTCGCTCGGACTGTCAGTGATTGCGGCCCTGATTACAGCGGCTGCTGGCCTGTTGATGGTGTCCAATCTTAAATACCCGAGTTTTAAAGAGATCGACTTTCGCGGCAAGGTGCCGTTTATGGTGATTCTCTCAGTGGTGATGGGATTTGTTGTGATCACTATCGACCCGCCGAGAATTCTGTTTGCACTGGCTGCCGGGTTTGCGCTCTATGCGCCGGTGGTTTGGTTGCTGAAAAAACTTGGCTACAGCGGTGGCACGCCGAGTGATGGCCCCCAGGCTTAACGATCAATAAGCAGTTAAATTAGCCGTTGGCAGTCTGATCAAAATCTGTTTGAATAACGCTATGAATAGTCCTTTGCATATAACCTTTTCTGACATCGGCTCCCTGGCCGCTGTTTCTGCACGTGGACTGCTTCTTCTCCTGCCCTGAGGGGCATCTATCGTTACACCTCATCAAAACTCCACGCATTGCCAATATTTTAAACAGGCTGAAAATGCACTGAAATTTCGCCCCCATAAGGGTTGGATACGTTTTACAATACAGCCACGCAGAGTGATTGTGACCAGTGACAAGAGCGAGTGGCTCGCCTTAGGAAGAGAAGACAGAATGAATAGCTCAGAGCAGACCAAAGAAAAATTAATTATTTTTGATACTACCTTGCGTGACGGTGAGCAGAGCCCCGGCGCATCGATGACCAAAGATGAAAAAGTGCGCATTGCCAAGGCACTGGAAAAAATGCGTGTCGATGTTATCGAAGCCGGATTTGCCATTTCCAGCCAGGGTGACTTTGAGGCGATTCGAGCGATTGCCGGTAGTGTTAAACAAAGCCGTATCTGCAGCCTCTCACGCGCTGTGAGAGGAGATATTGAACGGGCGGCTGAGGCACTTAAAGACGCCAATGCAGGCCGCATTCATACTTTTATTGCCACATCTCCAATCCACATGAAGCACAAGCTTCAGATGGAGCCGGATCAGGTTCTGGAACAGGCGGTGGGCGCGGTTAAAATTGCCCGCAGCTTAATTGATGATGTCGAATTCTCGCTGGAAGATGCCAGCCGCACTGAATTTGAATTTATGTGTCGCATCACCGAGGCGGTGATTAATGCAGGTGCGCGAACCATCAATTTACCCGATACGGTGGGCTATTCCGATCCCGGTGAATATGGCTCGATGGTTGCGCGCTTGATGAACACTGTGCCAAACGCTGACAAGGCGGTCTTTTCGGTGCATTGTCACAATGATCTGGGACTTGCCGTGGCCAACAGTCTCGCCGCTGTGCAGAGTGGCGCGCGACAGGTTGAATGCACCATTAATGGCCTCGGTGAGCGGGCCGGCAATGCCTCGCTAGAAGAGCTGGTAATGGCTATTCGCACTCGTCGCGATGTGTTTCCGGTGGAAACCAATATCGACACTGTCCATATTGTTCCCACCTCTAGGCTGGTCTCCAGTATCACGGGTTTCCCGGTGCAGCCAAACAAGGCGATTGTCGGCGCCAATGCATTTGCCCATGAGTCCGGTATTCACCAGGACGGGATTCTTAAATTCCGCGAGACCTATGAAATCATGAAAGCCGAAGATGTCGGCTGGAGCACCAACAAGTTATCGCTGGGCAAACTCTCAGGTCGTGCGGCGCTGGCTTCGCGGTTGGAGGAGTTGGGTATCAAGTTCGACAGCAAAGAAGAGTTTAATTCTGTGTTTGTGCGCTTTAAGGCGTTGGCCGACAAAAAGCGTGAGATCTTTGATGAGGATCTGCAAGCGCTGGTGTCGGAAGTCCAGATGGGTGCTGAGGCAGATATGCTGACCCTGGTTGATCTCGAGGTGCTGTCCAAATCTGGTCAGGCGCCGCAATCAAAGATTGTTATCGGCTATCAGGATAAGGAACATGCGGCTGAGGCGTCGGGTGATGGTGCGGTTGATGCCATCTTTAACGCGATTGAAAAAGTGGTCAGCAGTGGCACTAAATTGCAGCTCTATTCGGTCAATGCGGTAACTGAAGGCACTGACTCTCAGGGTGGCGTGACAGTGCGGCTGGAAAAAGATGGCCGGATTATCAATGGCCAGGGCGCCGACACGGATATTCTGGTTGCCAGTGCTAAGGCCTACCTCAATGCGCTGACCCTTATGCGCAACCCTGGGCGTTTGCACCCGCAGTTGGGTGGCGTGTAGAGCTGAATGATGAGCCAGAACCTGTCTGCAGACTATCTTGAGACCCTCGGTATTGTTCAATATGTGCCGAAAGACGCTGTGATTGACGAGCATCATTCAGCTGTTGGGCAGGTTTTAGCTAACAGCCGCGGTGCTGTGGCAGAGGCTACCGGTGCTGCCGTGGTGGTTAAGGCGGCGCCATTGGCGGCGCGTATTAATATTGATTTCGATACCCCTGCGGTATCCAGAGATCCGTCTCCCTCGCGGTCAGAGACACTATCATCTGGTAACAAATCAGACGCCACTGAATTAATTACTGTTCAGTTTGCACTGTGGCAGCCCAATGCCGAGGTGCTGGTGTGTAGCGTAGTTGAGGGACCACTGGCTGACGCTGATGAAATGCAATTGTTGACGAATATTCTCAATGCCACGGGTTGCGCAGTGTCGCGCCTGCCGCAAATGGAACTGGTGGAATGGCCTCCCTATCCCAATGCCGAAGGTGATGAAGCTGAGGTGCGAGAGTTCCTCTTGACACTGTTGCAGACGCGTCTGAGCAGCCGGCCGGTGAAATCTATTTTAATGATGGGAGAGTCTGCGGCTAACTGGCTTTTAAGCACTGAACAGCGTGCCCAGCGACCAGGTTATGGTGACCTGAGTTTCAATGCCGAGACCCGCGCGCTGTTGCTGCCATCGCTGAGCGCGATGATTGAAACGCCGCAGCTTAAGGCTGATGCTTGGCAGATTCTTAAGCCGTTCTCATTTGCGCCTGCTTGATGTTGTCTCTTGAGTCAGATTTGTGATTGCTCCTGACACTCTGCAACTTCGCGCTATGCTGGCTGATGATATTGATCAGGTCGTGGCTATTGAGCTGGACGTGACACCAGACCCTTGGCGTCGTGCGCAGTTTGAGCAGAGTCTCGAGTTACATCAGTGTTTAATTCTCAGTCGTCGATCCCGGACAGCGGATAGGGATGCTGAAGCGGGCAGGGTTTTAGGGTACTTGGTACTCTCCACCATGATGGATCAGAGCGAAGTGCTCAATATCGCCATTGATCCCCAGTGTCAGGGTCAGGGATTGGGGTCTCAGCTGCTCCGCCAGGGATTAGAACTCGTGCCCGAGTCTGTAGAGGCTGTGCTGCTTGAAGTCCGGGTCTCCAACTTTGCGGCGATCCGCCTTTATCTTAACCATGGCTTTATTGAGGTAGGACGACGACGGGATTACTATAAGACCGAGTTCGGTCGCGAAGATGCTATATTGATGACCTTGGCCAGATAGTTCGGTCCGGTGCGGTTAACAAATAACAATTAAGGAATAACCATGAGTTTTCAACTGTTGTATTGGCATTGGTTGGTTCTGGGTATGCTGTTGGTGGTGGCGGAGATATTTATTCCCAGTTTTACCATCTTTTGGTTTGGTCTTGGTGCCCTGGTGGTGGGTCTGATAATGCTGGCTTTGAAGCTCAGCTTTACTGCACAGATCTTGATCTGGACAGTTTCATCAGTGCTCTTTACTGTGTTGTGGTTTCAATATTTCAAGCCGAGAATGATTGATAAAACCAGTGCCGGCATGAGCCGTGACGCAGTGATTGGCGAGTCGGGGCAGGTGATTAAGGCGCCCACTGAACACAGCCGTGGAGAAGTGCGCTTTGCCACGCCCGTGCTCGGTGATGATGAGTGGGAGTTTATCTGTGACGAGGATATTGCGATTGGCGACCGGGTGTATATCAAAGAGATTTCGGGTAATACGTTGATCGTTGTGAAATTAAAGTAACACTTGAATTTTAACTGGAGAAGATAGATGGAAGGCCCAATTGTTGTAGTCGTTTTATTGTTATTAGTTTTAATTACCCTGTTAAAGGGAATTCGCCTGGTTCCTCAGGGGTCAAAATGGGTGGTGCAGCGATTGGGTAAATATCACACCTCGCTTAAACCCGGGCTGAATATTATTGTTCCCTACATCGACAATGTCGCCTACAAAGTCAGCACCAAGGATATCGTTTTGGATATTCCGTCTCAGGAAGTCATCACCTTGGATAACGTTGTAATTGTTGCCAACGCGGTGGCCTACATTAATATTGTTGCGCCGGAAAAAGCCGTTTACGGAGTTGAGGACTACGAGCTGGCGATCCGCACTCTGGTGCAGACCTCGCTGCGTTCTATCGTTGGTGAGATGAAGCTGGATGATGCGTTGTCATCGCGAGATCAGATAAAAGCCAAACTTAAAGCGTCGATCTCGGATGATATTG
>Ga0209602_1004291_pt1 | contig 10482 bp, 18 predicted proteins | sample COGITO_mtgs_1205_3_FD_184810 | JGI IMG/M metagenome (GOLD analysis project Ga0209602, IMG submission 184810) | Pelagic marine microbial communities from North Sea - COGITO_mtgs_120524 (SPAdes) (version 2) | ecosystem: Environmental > Aquatic > Marine > Epipelagic ...
ATATACTCTGTTATATATAGTAAACAATAAATCTTGGTCTGTTGTAGTGACTACATTTCTTTTTTCACTAAACCAATGCTCTAATGTAAAGTACTCCTCTTCTGTTAAACATTCTACATTTCTCTCGGAGAAGAATCTTATCTTATTTAAAGCTTCTTTTCTTTCATCACACCCACAGTCTTCTCCAAAGATAGACTTAACTACTTTCTTTATTCCTGTAGCTTCTGTTATCTTCTCTACTACATCTCCTAAACCAACACCATTATTAGAATCAAATGATGCTTTCCATGCCTTGTACTCTTTAGTTCTCTTGTCTAAATTCTCGTAATATTCTTTATTTCTCTCCATAGTATTATATTTTATCGTAATCTTTATTATAAAAGTCTTCTACATCTTCCATAAACTTGTCTTTTATTATATCTCTATAGTTTCTTATAGAGTTATATAAACTTGACCTACCTATACCTAGTTCTTTAACTAGCTTGTCTAATGATAAACCTGTAGTAAAATATGCTATACACAGGTTCTTGTTATAGAAATCCCAGCTATTGATTTCATCTAGTATCTTATTATATATCTTAGTAAACGCTTCTTGTTGTTCTAAATCAACGCCAGAATATACACTACTAGACTCATACATATTATTTGCTTCATCATTTTCTAGTATCTCGAAGAACTGATATCTATTTTTAGCTCTTTTATAATCAAAATACATTGACTTTAATGTTAAATATATATAGAACCTGTTTGCTGATTCATTGTTATACATTACGTTCTTTCCTCCTTCAATAAGTCTATGAACTTTTAAGTACATTTCTTGCACTATATCTTCTGCTATACTAGGATTACATCCTAAGTTAATTACCATCTTCACCCATAGCTTGTGACTCTTGGCTATCTTTTCTAAATCTGTCATTTATACTTTTTATAAAAACTTCTACTCTTGGTTTCTTTCTGTCTAATTCTGTCGGCATTATTGTTTCTGTTTTTACAAAGTCATCATTATCATCTGTCCAACAACCTAATTCAGTTATTGCATCTAAAAGATATTTTGATGTTATACTTACAACATTCATTTTGTCTAGGTTATTATTCCTAGCTTTATAAACCTTATAAGTAATCTCTACTGGTGTTTTTATCTTTACTCCTATTAACTGCTCCTTTAATAACTCCTTATACTTAATTTTAACTTGATTGTTTATCTGAAAGTGTAAGTTTCTATATGTGTTCATATTAACAAAAATCTTTTTATCAGGCTTTGTCTTTCTTTCTAACACAATATATAAAGGGCAAATTAATTTAATCACACTATTTCGTTATCTATTTGTTGTATTAGGTAACGTAAGTCTTCTTTACTAAACTTTCCCTCAATACTTTCTTTGTATGTAGAGAGTTTTAAGTTATAGTATTCTGTTTGGTCTTCTAACCTTTTTATTTTAACATCTATATTCATATTATATCTTTTTATATTTTATTCCTAATCCTTGTAAATGGTCATAAACATTACCAACTACTTCTGGTAATCCTATGTCATTAATCTTAAAGCTAAAGGTCTCAAATGAGTAACCTCTACTTCTTTTACATTTAACTGTTACTTGCTCTGTATGAACAGTATTTAATTCTAATTCTATCTGGCTCTCACATTTTTTCTCTAATAAAGAACCTAAATGACCTGTCGGCTTAGAACTTCCAAAGTTACTATGTATAACTGTAATTATATGACAATCAAACTTAGCAGTCCATTCCATAATCTTTTGAACTACATTATTACTTTCTTCCAAGTTGTTTACATCAGACACTAAATCAGCAATACCATCTATAACCACTAAACCTACTTTACCTTTTTCAATCTTATATTTTAAATAGTATTCTATAAAACCTAACCTAGTTTTATAACCTACTGTTCTTAAACCAAAGGTATGGTAGCACCCGACGTTTGCCCCGTCGTTCATATCTAAGACACGCTTAAATACCCTTTGTGAGTGCCACCTACCCTGTTCTGTATCAAAATGCACTAAACATCTATCTTCTTTATGACCTTGTATATCTCCTCCAAATCTATTTTTACCTGATAAGTAAACAGATGCTAGTAGGCTAATAAAGAATGTTTTCTTTGTCTTAGGAGGAGCTTGTACAAAACTAAAGTTCCCATAAGTACCTATAGGTATAGGGTACGTTTTAAGACCTGTTTTAGTATTTATAGTATGTTCCCCTAAAGACAATGCAACAGGTGGATAAGATATAATCTCTGTAGTATCTACAAAGCAATCTTTTTCTATCTGCTCCATCAACATATTATTAATTGTTTCTTGTTCTGTCATTATTTGTTTTTGTTTATAATAAAAAAGGGAGGGCTTTTACACCCTCCCCAAATATTAAAATGGTAAGTCGTCACTCGCTGATACAACTTCTTTTTGAGCCTTTTTAGGCTCATCATCCCTCACTACAGCAGTACATTGCCCGTCCGTCCATAATACCTTACCATTTCCTATGTAGTTTCTGGTCTTCTTAGCTTCTCTCTCTTCTTTCGTTTGAGAGTCGTAAGCTGACACATTACTTCCATAGTCGCTAGTTTCATCGTTAACACTTACTGTAAAATTATAGTAAGTTCCATTTTTAGCTTTTACGAATTTCTCCTTAGGTAATTTTTCTAAGTTTATACTTAAATTGATAATTGCACTCATAATATATATATATTTATTTAATTAATAATTCTTTAGTTTCCTTAGCTAATTTGTATTTAGCTTCTATTTGTTCTACACTTCCTCCACCTTTAATAAAGTCTTTAGCTTTGTTAAACTCTGGAGTATTAACATTTAGCCATTTCTTGTCTTTACCATGTGTGTTAGTAGCATCTGCATCTTTAGTATCATCAATAAGCAGTAAACCATTTAAAGCATACTTTCTTGCATAAGAACTTGACGAACCAAATGATTGTGCTATATCCATACCTTTTCTGTTAGGGTCAATACCTGCTTGTGCAGTTACTTCTATCTTTCCCTCTCCATCAAAGAATACTGCTCTAGCTTCCACATAAGGAATACCTGCTACTTCTTTAATAGTGTCTGTTACCATAATAGATACATCTTCAGCTACAAGGTGTGGCTTTACTGCTTCTAAAATGTCTTCACAACTTCTGTAGTTATACTTACCGAAGTTATTTCTTTGATTCTTTGGTGCTTTCAACTTTGATTGAATAGCGATTAATTTTTGTGTTATCATATTGTTTTTATTTATTAATTGTTGCAATATAGTAATTTATATTTAATTATACAAATTATATAAAGATTTTCTTGTTTGTCTCATATCTCATCTTAGATAAAGCTAATTCTAACTCTCTGTTTTCTATGTGCATGGAGTTTGCATAAAAGTATATTTCATTTAATGCTCTTATATACTTGTCAGATTCTTTAGGTTTGCTTTTGCTAAACTCTAATAGTAACTCTCCTAACATATTAAAGTTATTATAGAAATTAATCTCTTGCATTATCCTTAAGTATTTCTTGTTGAACAATTCTTTTATAATCTTCTGGACAATCTTTGTCACATAACTCAAATATAAAAGTTGTTAATCTTGTTATTTCTTGTTCTAATTCTTTGTTCTTATTCATTAGCACACTATTGCTTTGTGTTAACCAATCTACTAAACTATTTATTGTATTCATAATTATCTGTTTTCTCTTTCTTTGTTATATACTAATTCTGTTTGTCTGTGTGTTTTAAATCCTGTTATTGGATTGTACTTGTAATCCCAATATCTAAAGGGAACTAATCTTCTACTTTGTTTTATCATACTTTATGTTTTATTATTTATTATGGTGCAATATATATATAAATATTGAATAAACAAAAAAAAGAGGTAGAATAAAATCCTACCTCTCTAAAAACAAAAAAACAAAACAAGGGTCTACCAAAGATATAGACCTCTTTCTTTCAAGTCATCAGTATCATAATAAACTACATCATTCGATACAGCTATTCTAGATACTCCTTCTAATATTAATAATCTTATTAAATCCATTCTTTTCTTAGGATTTAGTACTCTAAGCTTTATAGCTCTTCCTATTCTATGTGAGTTGTTAGTTGCTAAAGATAGTTTGTTAGCATAACTTGGAGAGGTATAACCTAATAATATATCAAAGTTTCTTCTAGTCTTTTTAACTATCTTATCTAATATATATACTGGTTGTCTTTCCATAAACTTATATCCACTACCTATTTCATCAGGAGAATCAAATAAACTCCATTGTAAATAATCTAAACCTTCTATGTCTAAATTGTTATCCACATTCAAATATAAGAATATATAACGTTACTTTAAAATAAAGATATTAATAATTGTTAATAAAATAACTTGACTTTCTAATTTATTTTATATAACTTCGTCAATATAATGAAGTATATAAGTTTTTTATGTTTGTGATTGAATCTAAAAATGAAATCACAAATCACAATATTTTATAAGTTACTATAAATACAGGATAAGTGTGTTCTATTACTTGATAGATTTAAACTTTTCTACACCTCGAGAACCGAAGTATGCTACATAAACAGTTATTAAAAGAGATTTAAGTAAATCTACCCAACCAGTATTTACTTCAAAGGTAATGTTAAAGCTATCTAATAATATTAAACATACCATAGAAACAGTTAAGAATATAAGTGTCATAGGTCTAGTATTCTTACTTAACCAACTATCACTAGACATATCACTACTCCAACGCTTAGATATCTCTTGCATCTCTACCATATCCATTTCAAGCAGTTTTAAAGCCTTTTCTTTATCTTCTGGTGGTAATGAGTCGTCTTTGTCTATAAGTCCTTTAACAAGCCCTAAAACACCGTTATTAGGCAATACATCGCCAATAGTGTTCACAATGCCTGAACCGTTGTTTAGTAAGAACTGTCCTACCTTAGTATCTTTAAACTTCTTCTTCATCGTTCCATTTAAAGTGTAAACAGATAAATACTAAATATACATTTAATTCTGTATGGTCTTCCTCATCTAATGCTGGATAGTATTCCCAACCAAACATTAAACCTCTTTCTATTAAATTACTAAATCCTATTATCATAACTTATTTTTTTGAATAATCCCAACGAGCTTTAGTTCCTCGTATATCATAATGAACAAAAGAAGAATATATTCCAAGACCTCCTTGTAACATATCTCCCTTACTAATTAACTCTTCTATTATCTTAGACACTTCTATAGGTGTCATACCTTTAATAACTATATCTGCTGCTCTACCCATTATATGCTGTGAGTTTTTTACCCCACCAATAGAAGCATTATACTCTTCACTTCTCCATGCAGAGTTAACTTGAATAGGCTTACCTATATAATCTCTTAAAGTCTGTAACTGATTAGCAACCTTTACCATATTATGATAAACATTTATAGGCATCTCGCTACCATCATTACAATCAAATTCCTCTTTGCTAAAGTTCTTTGTCATCTATTATATTTTAAAGTTAATACCAGCTTTGATTACTTTTATTTCTCTATCCCAATATCTTTGCATAGTTATCTCACTAAATAGTCCTAGTTTTTTATTTAGTCTTACACCAAATACTCCTCCATATTTATAATCTATCCAGTTGTCTTTTCCTATGAAGTTTCCATAAGAATATCTTTCATCTCCTTTTTGTAGTTTGTGATGAGGTAATATGTTTCCGTAAGCGTGTACCCAGAAGTTCTTTCTGTAGTGATAGAAATCTAAACCTATAACACTTGATAAATCTGCAAAACTACCTATCATTGCTAGTTGCTCTTTATTGTATTGATTTACTAACTGTCCGTATATGTTATTTCTATAATCTAAATCAGAGTTGCTTATTAATTCTCCTTGTGCATTATACCAAAAGTAGTCATAACCAGTTTCTCCAGTCATTAAGTTTTCATAACTATATAAAGCATCTGTATGATTAAAATAATCGTAAGATAGATTCCACCAGTTGTTTTCTTCTAAATACTTTTGTATAGGGTTTACACCATAGGCTTTCTCGTATGTTCTATAAACACCACCAACGCTTAAAGATAGTTTCTTACCTATTGGTATTCTAACTCTTAAATCTAATGATTTGTAGTCTATATCTACTAATTCGTTTTTATTAGCTTCTGCTTTAGCAATCCACCATTTAGATAAGTAACGAACAAATAGTTGTTTATTCTTAAACTCCATTGATTGTTGTCTACCTTCTTGGTATTCAAATAAGTATTCTAATCCTTTTACGTTTCCTATATTAGAGTTTAAAGAATTGTTTTGTTCTTCTCCATCATAGAATCTGTCTTTATCTTCATAACCAAAGTGAGCTAGTTTTCTAAAGCCAAATGTTTTTATTTCATCTGCTGAGTTTCTTTGCGTTGTTTCTATTAACTCGCTTGATTGAGTAACATAAAATGTTTTATCTCCTTGAATAGAATTGCTTTGACTATATGCTCCATATAAAGTAGCATATTTAAAAACATCCTTAAAGATGTCTGCTTGAGCGTTTATTGTAAATAGTAATAATAATAAATATTTCATAGCTTAAAATTTATCTTGTAATAGTTCGTCTATATGTTCTTGGATTCTTTCTGTTGTGCTTTCTGGTAGTTTCATAGATAAACCAGCTTCTATCTTTTCTATTAGCTCTCCGTTGTTATAAAGGCAAATAGTAGGTAAGTACATTATCTTATCGTTTGCGTGTATGTTTTTATCCTTCTCTATATAAAAGGTATTGATATTATGCTCTCTAAAAGGTTTTAAAGAGTAATTATCTTTGATAAACTCTGCTGTATATAATACAACACTAATGTCATCTTTATAAGACTGACTATGAGTTACAGAAAATACAAATAGGGCAATCGCTACACATAATTTATTTTTTAGATATTTCATATAATCTCATTTCTAATAGTTTCAAGGTTTCCTTCATCTCTTGCACATCTTCTTGAGTTGTAATAATAGCTTCTCGTATAATTTGGTCTTTATATTGAAACTCGGTTGAGGTTACCTCTGGCTCTGGAAGAGTCATAGCTTTGGCAATGTCAGCTTGAAGCACAAAGTACATTGAGGATAAGCTTATAGCAAATCCTACAATCATTCCTATTGTCTTTAAGTCTAATGTTACTTTAGTATCTTCTCCAATCTGTGTCATATTACATTTTATTTCCTTGATATGAAACACCAAAGAATCCGTGAACTCCTTCATCTTCTATATCTATTGCTTTATTTGCCCATCCGTAAGGATGACTAACTGATGTTACTGCTGGTGTTACTACCATACCATCTTCATCTAAAACAGCTTCAGTATCTACTGTAGTTATTTCTGCTTCGTTCCATAGTACATCAACAGAATATTTGTCGGATAATACTGGAGCTTGTGTTTCGTTTCCTTCTTCATCATATTCGCCTTGTTCTAAAACTATGTGTCCTAGCTTAACAATAGTGTGTTTATGCGAAGGGTGTGAATTACCATCTTCATCAGTTGAATGAGGTAAAGCTGCTATTTTTAATTCTGCTGCTTCTTGTGAATCAAATTCGTATTTACTAATTTTCATATTTATTTACTTTTGGTTATAACTATTAGTTATTATATTATTTACTCTTGTTATTATTATAGGTGTAATTGTTACACTTGTGTTAATGCTATTAATTCGCTATTTGATAATCTTGTGTTGTAAATTTTTGTTTGATTGTATTTTATAGAACCTCCGTTTAAGTAACTTATATCAAAGTCGTTTACTATCGGAACAGTAGCAGATGTATTACTACCAACAACAGAACCATCAACATAAAGAATATAATCATTTTGTTTGTATGCAAATGCAATCTTATGTATTCCAGAAGTTAAACCATAATTATTGTCATTTATGTTTACAACAAGAGAGCCACCATTAAAAACTGTTGCTTGTATTCTACCAGTTGGGTACATAATAAACGCTATTTGATTTCCAGATGTTCCATCAATTTTCCAGCCACTATAAACACCAACACTTTCAATACTTGATACATTAACATCTGCAAATACAGTTCCCTCTGTTTGTCCTATAACACCATCTGGAGTAGTTTGACTACAACTATCAGCCACTCTCGTTACAGCACTTCCACTTGTTGGTATATAAGAAGTAGCGTAGCTTCCAGCTTCTAGTTGCACTCCGTAAACTTCAATATCAGAAGCAGTTCTAGTAGAACCCCAAGCAGTTATATTTAAAGTAGTATTAGTTGAGGTTGCATTAAACTCTATTCTTTGCCATTGCCCATTGAGAGTAAATTCTTGACCAAATGAAACGTCTGAACCAAAACCGAAAGCAATAACTTTTCCAGCACCACCTTTAACGTACATTGTAGCAGAAGCATCTCCAGAAATACCACTAAAAGAATAATATAACGAAACAAATTGAGTATCAAAAACAACTCTTGTTGAATCTTGTTTTCCACTCGGACTTATGCCATAATTTAATGTTCTTGCAACAGTTCCACCATCTACTGAAAAAGTATTCCAACCACTAGCATTTAAATCATTACTATAAGTGATAGAATTAGTCCTACTAGGCTCTAATAATAAAGCACCTTTAGTATTTCCTTGAAAGTCTATTCTTGGTATTCCACTACCTACTGTTTCTATTAAACCAGATTGATTAACTACTGTTCCACTTGATGCTCTTGTAAAGTCAAAAGGCAGAGGTTTAAAGTTAGAGTTCTCGTCATTATACGCAAGAGCTGTTCCGTTACCAGTTGCCCATTGTCCATTACCAAATTTTAATGTATTAGCCATTGTATATTATGTTTAAATTTAATTCGTTTACCATAGACACCCAGTTTCTGTATGATGTTAATGTTTCTAGTTCTGCATCTGTTAGTGCTGTATCGTAGTAGCCAAGTTCTTTTGTTTTGCCGTAGAAATTTTGAGTACTTCCAACTAAATTTTGAAATTGTATTTCATCAAAAACAGCAGTAGCTGAAAAAACAGTGCTACTTTCAAATACTTTAAACCCATTAATGTAAAAATCAGTGTCTCCACTCTTGTATTTAATAGCTACTTTATTATTATTACTTCCTAATATTGAAGACGTAAAATCTATTAAAGTGCCTCCAATCTTGATGTAACTTCTTGTGTAGCTATTTGAAGAACCAAGCATTACTCTATTATCTGAATTAGTACCTAAAGCAATATAAGCAGTATCAGTCGAAGCAGCTATATCAGCAAACAAAACTCCTTCACTATCATTAAACACTTCACTATTACCAGAGTTATTACAAGTCTCTGCTGCTCTTGTTACTGTTGAGCCAGATGTTGCTATGTAAGATGTAGGGTAGGATAAGGCTTCTAATTGTGCCCCAAAAATAAGAGTTTCATCCCCTATTTCTGCTACACTTGGAATATCAAACCTCCATTGAACATATGAAGAAGGTGCGCTTGAAAGCGTAAGCGTTGATTCAAATCTTTTCCATTGGTCAGTTAAGATAAAGTTAGAGCTTTGTTGCGCTTGAACATAATTATCTCCAATTAGAAAAAAATTACATTCTTTACCTATTGTATTTCCAACACCTTTAGCATAAACACTTAAAGTAAAAGTTGTGCTTGTGGTTGTAGCATTTTGTGAAATAAAAGGGTCTATTCCATTTGCTGTTAATTTAAAAGCATTATTCTCTCCAGTTGGACTTATAGCATTATTATAAGATATAGATACTTGATTACCGACAAAATTATTATTAGATTGAGTTAATAAGTTTGTAGAAGCTGGCTCTAACAAAAGAACACCATCAGCACTATCTGTATAGTCTATTCTTGCTATATCTTGCCCCATTGTTTCTATTAGACCATCTTTGTTTACTCTTGTTCCTATACTTGCTCTTGAAAAAGTAAAAGGCAAAGGCTTATAGTTGTTATTGATGTCGTTGTATGCCAGTACAGAATCTTCTTTAGCTGCCCATACTTTATTTCCAAATTTTAGTGTTTGTGCCATTAGTAATTTGTATATAATTGAGATGTAATCATTTCTTGTAATGATGTCCAACTTGTTAGTGTTTCTAATTGTGCGTCTGTTAATGCTGAATCAAAGTATTGTAGTTCTCTAGTTTTTCCGTAGAAGTTTGCTCCACCGCTTCCGTTATCAAAAGCCAATTCACTTAATCCTATTGGTGCCAAACCACTTGTGCTAGTACCCACCTTAATTCCGTTAACCCAAAAAGAAAAATCATTATTTTTATACTTAATTGCGATTTTAGAGGAAGATTTTATATCGGATACAATAAAGGAACTGCTAAATTGATTAGTTGAGTTTGTAGAACTAATAACATTAATTTGATTATTTGCAGATGTGTAATATATAATTACTCTACTGACTTGAGAGCCATCGCTTAATGATATTATTCTATTTCCTCCATCATTAGCCAAAGCACTAATCTCTGCCATCAACACACCTTCTGAATCGTTAAACGTAGCTGCATCTCCAGAATCAGTAGCAGTTTCTGCTGCTCTTGTAATTGCTGT
>Ga0209602_1004308_pt1 | contig 10445 bp, 12 predicted proteins | sample COGITO_mtgs_1205_3_FD_184810 | JGI IMG/M metagenome (GOLD analysis project Ga0209602, IMG submission 184810) | Pelagic marine microbial communities from North Sea - COGITO_mtgs_120524 (SPAdes) (version 2) | ecosystem: Environmental > Aquatic > Marine > Epipelagic ...
GTAATTGATTCTAACGTTAAAGTGGGACTTGATATTGAAAAATTTAGATCTAAAATTTTAAATATCTCTAAGAAATTTGTTTCAGAATCAGATTTAGGTTTAATCAAGCTTAATTCTATAGAAAATGTTACAAAAGTTTGGTCAATTAAAGAAGCTGTATTTAAAGCGTTTGGACACAATAAAATTGATTTTAAAAAAAACATAATAATAAAATCTGTAAATAAAAAGTTTAATAAAGCCAGTGTTTTGATTTTTAAAAATGAAATTTCAGAAAATTATAGCATTGAAATTTTTAATTTTTCAGAGTACATTTGCTGTATTGCTAAACTAAATGACTAATTTTTAAAATAAGCCATGTCTGAAATTTTTAATTTTTTGTTTGAACAATATTCACAGTCTCAAACTGTTGATGTTATTTTAGAGATTACAGCTGTTGTTTTTGGATTATTAAGCGTTTGGTATTCGAAAAACAATAATATACTTGTCTTTCCTACAGGGATGATTTCTACAGCTATTTTTATATATCTGCTTTTCAAATGGGTTCTTTTAGGAGATATGCTTATAAACGCCTATTATTTTATTATGAGTATTTATGGTTGGTTTATTTGGACAAGAAAAGAGAATAATATCGTAACTCCAATTACAAGAGTAAATTCGCATGAAAAGAAAATAGGTTTAATAATTTTTATTTCATCATTAGTGTTTGTTTATCTAGTTTATGTTTATTTTGATAAGTGGGGTACTATTACGTCATACATAGATAACCTAACCACTGCTATATTTTTTGTTGGTATGTGGTTAATGGCTAAAAGAAAAATTGAAAATTGGATTTTTTGGATTGTAGCTGATATCATTTCAATCCCCCTTTATTTTTACAAAGGGTTTACTTTTACTAGCTTACAATATTTAATTTTTACATTTATTGCTATTGCAGGATATTATTCATGGAAAAACATCTTAAACAAATCGCAACAGACTGCTTAAAAGTAGTTGTTTTTGGTCCAGAATCCTCTGGTAAAACTACATTGTCTAGAAAGCTAGCTACTCATTATAATGTTTCATGGATAGAGGAATTTGCCAGAGAGTATTTACAAGAAAAGTGGGATAAAGAAAAAAAAATTTGTGAATTAGATGACCTTTTACCTATTGCACATGGGCAAATTAAGTTAGAAAACGAATATTCACAAAAATCTTCAAAGTTATTAATTTGTGATACTGACTTGTTGGAAACAAAAGTATATTCTGAAACATACTTTGACGGATTTTGCGATCCGCTTTTAGAAAAATATGCAATTCAAAATAAATACAACTTATATATTCTTACAGATATAGATATTCCTTGGGTTAAAGACGATTTAAGAGATCGACCCAATAACCGACTAGAAATGTTTAATGCATTTAAACAAGCCTTAATTAAATACAATAAGCCTTATATTACAGTCTCAGGAGATGTTGACAAGAGAATGCAAATTGCAACCAAAAAAATTGACGAATTATTAATAAAACAATAGTTTTTATTTGTTTTTATCCTAAATTTACTAAGTAATTAAATGGGGTGCTACGGCTGAGATTATACCCAATGAACCTGCCAAGTAATTTTGGAGAGGGAAATTGAACTACTCTAAGTATATCCCTGTTTTATCATTAACTTAAATATGAAAAACATTTTATACTTTTTATTATTAATAACTCTTAGCCAGTACTCACAGGATCAAATAAATGATACAATTCAAGGCACTAAACAGAATTTAGATGAAGTTATCATACAATCTGTAAGAGTTAAATACTCTAGCCCTATTACACATTCTAATGTTTCTAAATCTGATTTGTCTTCAAAAAACTTAGGACAGGATTTACCTGTTTTATTAACTTTTTTACCATCAATAGTAACTACTTCTGATGCTGGTGCGGGTATTGGTTACACTGGTATAAGAATTAGAGGGGTAAGTGCTCAGTCTACCAATATTACTATAAATGGTATTCCTTTTAATGATCCAGAATCACACGGAACTTACTGGGTCAATCTTCCAGATTTTACATCCTCAGTTGAAAACTTGCAAGTTCAAAGAGGTGTAGGAACATCAACAAATGGATCGGGTGCCTTTGGAGCTAGTATTAACATACTTACGGATGCAATTTCAAAAAACCCTTTTGCAGAAATTTCTAATTCAGTTGGAAGTTACAATACTTTAAAGCACACAGTTAAATTTAGTACTGGTCAATTAAACGATTCGTTTGAGCTTTCTGGAAGATTATCTAAAATTGATTCTGACGGCTATATAGACAGAGCTTATTCAGATTTAAAATCGTATTTTTTACAAGCCGCTTACAGCAAAGGAAACACCTTAATAAAAGCCTTAACGTTTGGAGGTCATGAAAAAACTTATCAATCATGGTATGGTGTTTCTAAGGAAGAACTATTAGAAAACAGAAGGCAGAATCCGTATACTTATGAAAATGAAATCGACAATTACAAACAAGATCATTATCAATTTCACTGGAATCAAAAATTAAACGAGAGGTGGTCAACAAATCTAGGATTAAATTATACATACGGTCGCGGATATTTTGAACAATATAGAGAGGATGATTCTATTGATACATATGGTGGAATATTAGTTTCGGATCTGGACCAACAAGGAAATAAGACAGGTACAACAGATTTAATAAGAAGACGTTGGTTAGATAATAATTTTTATGTTTTCAACGCATCAGCAAATTACAAAACAAGTAAGTTGGACTTAATGTTTAATAGTTCTTACAGCACCTATAGTGGAGACCACTACGGTGAGGTGATTTGGGCTAGAAACTTTAGTGAAAACAGTTCTGTTAGAGATAGATATTACGATGGAAATGGTAAAAAAACTGATTTAAGTATTTTTGCTAAAGCATCTTATTTGTTAAATGATAAATTAGAATTTTACGGAGATCTTCAACTTAGAAAATTAAATTATAAAACATTTGGAATTACCTCAGACTTGGTTAAAATGTTAATTGATCAGTCTTACAGTTTTTTCAATCCTAAGTTTGGTTTATCATTTACACTTAGTCCAATATCCATGCTTTATGGTTCTTTCTCAAGAGCTAATCGGGAGCCTAGTCGTAGTGATTATGAAAGTAATATAAATATTAAGCCAGAGCAACTAAACGATTTTGAATTTGGATGGCGTTTTAGAAAAAATGGTCTAAAACTTAATTTAAACGCATATTATATGCTTTACAACGAACAGTTAGTTTTGACTGGTGAGTTAGATGATGTAGGAACCCCAATTAGAACTAACAGCGGATCGAGTTATAGAAAAGGTATTGAATTAGAAGCTGGTTTGAAACTTTCTGAAGATTTTTTAATTAATTCAAATTTAACATTAAGCTCTAATAAGAATAAGCAAATTTTATCAAATTTTGATGGGGAAATATTTAATTTTGGAAAGACTAACATATCATTTTCACCTGATATAATTGCATCAAATTCAATTGTTTTTTCTCCTAATGACAAATTAATGATTAGCTTTCTTTCAAAATACGTTGGAAAACAATACATGGGAAATACAGATGCTGTTAATTCAATTCTTGACAGTTATTTTGTAAATAATATTAACTTTAGTTACACGCTAAATTCTAATCGTATTTTTGATGAAATTATAATTTCAGGACTAGTCAATAATATTTTAAATAAAGAATACGTTTCTAATGGATATTATTATACATATGAAGACACGTGGTCTAATCCAGGGCAGGTTAAAACTTTAGATGGAGCTGGATATTACCCGCAGGCTGAAAGAAATTTTTTAATAGGATTAACTCTAAAGCTTTAAATTTTGTTAGTTTTGCAAAGTGAAAAGAATAATTAGCTTAATTCTTATTGTAATTTTAAGCCTTCCTTCAGTTTTTGGCTTAAATCACTTTTTATTTGAAGATCATGTTCAATGTTATGAGCAAAATTTTCATTTTCACCAAGCTGAAATAGATTGTTGTACATGTGACTTTGTGAGGTCAGATATTGAATTTGATTCTAATATTAACAACTATTCATTCAATGAATTTTCAACTAATTATAAGAACAATGCGACTTATAATTATACAGTTTTTTCAAATTATTTAAATTATTTTGATTCCAGAGGTCCCCCAGTTGATTGCTAAATTTAATCGACTAAATCAATCAAAATAAATAAAATAAATGAAAAATATTACAAAATTTGCCCTATTGGCATTGCTAATAATTAGCATAAATAAAATTACAGCTCAAAACAATCAAGAAAACGATTCTATAATTTCTGTTGATCTTAAAGAAGTAGTAGTGTCTACTCCTTTCAAAGAGTCTGTAAAAAACAATGTACTTAAAGTAAGTAAATTAAACTTAAACAATTTAAACTACATAAAAAGACTAAACTTCTCAAATGCAATTCAAGAAATCCCAGGGGTTTCTATAATTTCTACAGGTCCTGGTATTTCAAAACCTGTAATTAGAGGTTTGTCCTCAAACCGTGTTACTGTATTTAATCAATTTATGAGAGTTGAGAACCAGCAATGGGGAGCTGAACATGGAATGGAAATTTCAGGTTTTGGAGTTGGATCAGTAGAAGTTATTAAAGGCCCAATGTCTGTTTTATATGGATCTGATGCAATTGGTGGAGTTCTATACGTTAATCCAGATTCGTATTACAATGGTGATGGATCTGAAATAGAGCTAGGAACTATTTATAACTCAAATTATCAAGGTCTTACAACTAATTTAGGCATTAAAGGAGGTTTAAATAAATTATCTTATTTGGTTCAAGCCAGTCTTGTAGATAATAAGGATTTTAACACCCCAGATGGTGAAGTTGAAAATACTTACTTTAAGAATAGTGATTTAAAATTTGGATTAGGTTACACATCAGACAATTTTATCTCTGATTTAAGAATTAACATAAACAAATCTGAAATTGGAATTCCTCATGGAGATGAAGAACATGACGATCACGACGATCATGACGATCACGACGATCACGATGATGACGATCACGATGAACATGAAGAGGAAAATTACCAAGATCTTGAAAACACAATGATTTCATGGAAAAACAGATTCCTGTTTGAAAACAGATCTGAAATTGAATTTACATTAGGGTTTAGCTCTAACAAAAGAAAGGAATTTGGACATCACGAAGAGGAGGGACACGATGATCACGATGACGATCACGATGATGACGATCATGACGATGATGATCACGATGAGCACGGAGTGGGACCATCATTAAACATGGATTTAGAAACGACAACTTTTGATTTAAAATATATTTTTCCAAAAACTGAAAAACTTGAACTAGTATTCGGAACTAATATTTTGTCGCAAACTAATACTAATTATGGAGAGGAAGAATTAATACCTGATGCTGATAAAAGAGATTTTGGTGTTTATGCTTTATCTCATATACACGCTTCAAAATGGGATGTTTTAATTGGTTTAAGAACTGATAATAGAAAGATAACTACATCTGATTTTGACAAGAATTATAATAGTTTAAATGCTTCTTTAGGTTTTAAAAGAGATTTTTCAACTAATAAAATTTTTAGACTTAACTTTTCAAATGGTTATAGAGCGCCTAATCTTTCAGAGTTATTTTCAGATGGAGTTCATCACGGAACTGCTCAATATGAAATAGGTGACAGTAATTTAACTGAGGAGAAAAATTTCCAAACGGATATTTCTATATCTTCTTTTGGTTCAGATTCTAGTTTTGGCTTAGATGTTTTTTATAACTCAATCCAAGATTATATCTATTTAGAGCCAACTGGACAAACAATGAGCTCTATGCCAGTTTATAATTATTCTCAAGCTGATGCTTCTCTAATGGGTGGAGAACTTTATTTTTCTAAATCTACATCATTGGATTGGCTTTCTTATAAAACCTCTTTTGAGTATGTTTCAGGTGAAAAAGCTGAGGGTGGTTACTTACCTTTTATATCGCCTTTTACTTTTAAACATGCGTTTAATTTAGATTTTGATAGTAATAACTACAAGATTAGTATCATTTCAAAAGGAAAGCAAAATAATGTTGGACAGTTTGAAACAGCAACGGATTCATATTTACTTATGAACCTTTCAGGTAGTCATGAATTTAACCTTGGTAATAATAATTTAGGTTTTGTCTGGTCAATTAATAATTTATTGGACGAAGAATATTACGATCATTTGTCTAGATTCAAGAAGATGGGTATCCATGAAATGGGTAGAAACATCTCTTTTGGTTTAAATTATAAATTTTAATATTATATGCTAATTTAATTTGGTAATTCAGTTCGATATTCGGACTGAATTACCATTTTTTTCAGAAAAATATAATTTCATAGGGTAGGAATTCGTTCCTGAGCCCGAAAGCAATTGTCCAGTTGCTAAACTGTATTTAGAATCATCACAATTGCAAATCGTTTGTACTCCGTCTATTTCCATTGTAGAACATGACGAGGGGTATTGATTAGGACAGCTTGCTTCCCAAGCAAATATTTGGTTACTAAAATTGAACAAGATTAGCCCTTTTATTCCTCCAGAGTTTATATAGACAGCTCCTCCGTTATAATTTAAATCATCGTATTTTGGTAAATTAAGATTTATTGTTTTTTCAAAACTAATATTTTGGAGAAATGGATTTCTGTTTATCTCATTTTTTGAACATGAAGAGATTAAAATAAAAAACAAAATTAATACGTATTTCATGTTATGGATTATTTTATGAAATTAGTTAAAAATTTAAAGATTTAATAATTTCGTATATTTACTTAAAATCCCATATAAATAGGGATTTTTTGTTTTAAAACAATGATTATGAGTGATGTTTCTTATTACACAAAAGAGGGTTTAAAAAAACTTAAAGATGAATTAAATCATCTAAAGGACGTAGAACGACCAAAAGCTTCTAATGCTATAGGAGAGGCTAGAGATAAAGGTGACTTGAGTGAAAATGCAGAATACGATGCTGCAAAAGAGGCACAAGGAATGCTTGAGATGAAAATCTCTAAACTTGAAGCTACATTATCTAACGCTAGACTAATTGATGAATCTCAATTGGATCTTAGCAAAGTATTAGTACTTTCTAAGGTTACTATAAAAAATTTAAACAATCAAATGCAATTAAATTATACATTGGTTGCTGAAAGTGAAGCTGATTTAAAATCAGGAAAAATTTCTGTAAGTTCTCCTATAGGAAAAGGTCTTCTAGGTAAAAAAGTAGGAGAAATTGCGGAAGTAACAGTTCCAAATGGTACTTTAAAATTTGAAATCGTTTCAATAGAAAGATAAATTTTGAATTCAATATTTACTCAAATTATAAAGGGAGAGATTCCTTGTTATAAAATAGCAGAAACAGACAATTGCTTTGCTTTTTTAGATATAAATCCAAACTCAGCAGGTCACACACTTTGTATACCTAAAAAAGAGATAGATCTTATTTTTGATCTGGATGATAAAGATTATCAAGATTTGATGAATTTTTCAAAAAAAATTTCAAAAGCCTTGAAAAAAGCTGTTGATTGTGAAAGAATAGGTCTATCAGTTATTGGATTAGAAGTTCCTCATGCTCATGTTCATTTAGTTCCATTAAACTCAATGGAGGATATTAACTTTAAAAAGAAAGTTAAAATGTCTGAAAAAGAATTTAAAGATTTAGCCAAATCTATTAAATCTTACTTGTAAGAAATTTAATTTTTTCCTTATTTATTCAAGTTGTTAATATTATTGATTATAAATCTTTTATTAACTTAAAATAAGGACTAAAAATTCTTTAATTTTGTAAAAAAATATATATATAAAATGGACATTACAGGAAAAATTAAACTAATTAACGAAACAAAAGAATACGGAAGTAACGGTTTTAGAAAAAGAGAATTAGTTGTAACAACAGAAGAACAATACCCACAAGATCTTTTAATTGAATTTATTCAAGATAAATGTGATATTTTAAACTCTTATAAAGTCAGTGATTCAGTCAAAGTTGATATTAATTTAAGAGGAAGAGAATGGGAAAGTCCACAAGGTGAAGTAAAGTATTTTAATTCAATTCAAGGTTGGAGAATTGAAAAATTAAGTTCGGATGATTCAGAATCAAATATTCCGCCAGTTCCACCAGCAGATGCTTTTGAACCAGCAGATAATATAAACGACAACGAGCCTGACGATTTGCCTTTTTAACAAATAAATGTATCAATTAAGTAGCGAACATATATTCCCATCGGCTTTAACTGCTAATAGTGATGGTGTTGTAGCTATTGGAGGAGATTTAGATCCAAAAAGAATATTAAAAGCCTATAAGCAAGGAATCTTTCCTTGGTTTGAAAATGATGACTATTTGGTTTGGTGGAGTCCAGACCCTAGAATGGTTTTATTTCCAAAAAAGCTTAAGATTTCAAAATCAACTAAAAAGATTTTAAAGGACGATTATTTTAAAGTTACATTTAATCAATCATTTGATGAAGTTGTCGATTGTTGTGCAAAAGTTAAAAGATTTGGTCAAAATGGCACATGGATCACAGAGGGGTTAAAAAAAGCTTATAACCTTTTACATAAAGAGGGTCATGCATTTTCAGTAGAAGTATGGAAGGATTTTGAGTTAGTGGGAGGACTTTACGGTATAGATTTAGGTGATATTTTTTGTGGAGAAAGTATGTTTAGTAAAGAGAATAATGCTAGTAAAATTGGTTTTATTCATTTAATTAAAGAATTAAGTAAAAACGGTTATAAATTAATTGACTGTCAAGTGCCAAGTGCTCACTTAAAATCATTAGGTGCAGAAGAAATAAGCAGAGAACAGTTTTTAAACTATTTGCCCTAATGTCTTTTCAAAATCTTCAATAGAAATAGAATTTTCTAAAAGATGATTTCCAATAGCGGTCCTGGTTAATTTTGAAAGATAGGCTCCACATTCTAATTTTTCTCCAAAATCATTAGCTAATGATCTTATGTAGGTTCCCTTACTACATTTAACCAGAAAAGATAACTCTGGAAGTTGATATTTTGTAATTATAAACTCATAAATTAAAACTTCTCGTTCTTTAATTTTTACTGTTTCACCTTTACGGGCATACTCATATAGTTTTTTCCCTTTATACTTTATTGCCGAAAATATTGGTGGGGTTTGAGTTATTTTTCCGTTAAAACTCTCTAAAGCTTTTGAAATTAATTTTTCGCTTATGTTATTAATAGGTTTAACTGAATTTACCTCTGTTTCTAAATCATAAGAGGGTGTAGTGGCTCCTAAAAAAAATTTTCCAGTATAAATTTTATCTAAATTTTGAAACTGATCAATCTTTTTAGTCATTTTACCTGTACAAATAATAAGTAAGCCGTCAGCTAATGGGTCTAAAGTACCAGCATGACCAACTTTAATTTTTTTAATATTAAATTTCGATTTTATTAGCCATCTAATTTTATTTACCACTTGAAATGATGTCCATTTAAGTGGCTTGTTAATTAATAAAATTTCTCCTTCTATTAATGATTCTTTATTAAATTCCATTTTTTAAAGAATAAAAAATAATAACAGATCCAACTATAAAACAGTAAATAGAAAAATAATATAACTTACTTTTTTTTACTAAAGAAATCATCCATTTACAAGCTAAAAGACCAGTTATAAAAGCTGAAATAAAGCCGAGTGAAATTGATAAAAAATTAAAATTCTCAAATACAACTCCATTATCAATAATTGATTTTACCATACTGCCAAAAATTAATGGAATAACCATTATAAACGAAAACCTAGCAGCTTTTTCTCTATCTATCCCAATCACTACAGCTGTTGCAATAGTAGCTCCACTTCTGGATATCCCTGGAAGAATTGCAATGGCTTGAGCTAAACCTATTATAAAACTATTTTTATAACTAATATCTTTTTTATCAAGTTTTATAACATCTGATAGGTATAATAAAATTGCTGTTACGTACAGCATTACCGCGACTAAAAGTAAATTTCCGTTAAAAAAAGAATTGATGGTTTCTTCAAATAAAAGACCAACAAGTACTGCGGGAATCATTGATATTATTATGGAAATTGAGAATTTAGAAGATTCTATATTTTGTTTATCAAATAAGCCTAAAATGATTTCTGAAATATCTTTTCTAAAGAACACAATTGTGCTAAGAGCTGTTGCAAAATGTAAAACTATTGTAAAGAGTAAACTTTCTTTATTAGAAAAATCATTTCCTAAAATTGCCTTTGAAATTTCTAAATGTCCGCTTGAAGATATAGGAAGAAATTCAGTTAGTCCCTGAACAATTCCCAGAACAATAGATTCAAAATAATCCATTTATTTTTTATTTGGATTTAGTAAAATGGCATAGACCTGAATCGCAAAACCGACTAAAACTAAAGTAGGGGCTAGTTTAATTCTTCTAAAATTATATATTTCAGGATTAAAAATATTTGGATCTTCACTTCCACCACCAGACATAAGAACAAAACCAAGCGTGA
>Ga0209602_1004313_pt1 | contig 10438 bp, 3 predicted proteins | sample COGITO_mtgs_1205_3_FD_184810 | JGI IMG/M metagenome (GOLD analysis project Ga0209602, IMG submission 184810) | Pelagic marine microbial communities from North Sea - COGITO_mtgs_120524 (SPAdes) (version 2) | ecosystem: Environmental > Aquatic > Marine > Epipelagic ...
GCCGTTCCATCATACATAGCGAATATTGGAGCGCCGAAAGGATTTTTCAAATCTACACCATCATGAGCTTTTCTAGTGGGTTCTCCTGAACAACCTACACCAGTTCTAGTACACGTATTATGCAGTCCGCCTGACATTCCCGAATCTCCTAGTTGTGGTGCAATTTAAACGATTGCTAAGGGATCACCCACACAAGGTTTTTTCACACATTTTCCCGAACTGTCTTTTACCATATCTCTTTTAGGACACTCCAAAATTATTTCATTTTCATAATCTACTCCCCCACCATTACATATAGCGTCAATAGCGCTTTGACCGAAAATTTGAGATTGTTGTTGATTATCTGTAGTATCATTTGTTAGTAAATATGAAATTAAATCTTCTACCTGTTCTATATTACTAGGTTTATTTAAACAATTTTCTTCTTGTGTTGTTAGTGTAATCAACCCGCTTAATAACTGACTCATTGTAGGTGGTATTACAGCTACTGGAGAAGAAGGGTCATGTAAATTAGTACCACCCATGCTTCGAGTCCCAGTATAGTTTCCAGTACCCCAATTATCATCTGAAGTATTGGAATAAGTCCTATGTCCGCACCACCCAGAGTTCCAAACCCAAACAGGTTCTAATCCAATATGTCCCCACTGGGGATTGTGATTATTACAACGACCACCACAACAATCACAATGCCACCCGTAAACACTTACCATTGTAGTACTACCTCCTCCACACCCTTTACTAAATAAAGAGACAAAATTGGTGTTTACAATTAAATCATTATCCAAAAGAGATGTTGTAATAGTAAATGGGAAATCTTTCTGACTAAAATTAGCTTCAAAATGATAAATATAAAAATTATACGTACTATCTTTTTGTCTTTCAATTACAAAGTTTTCAAAAGCTGATGTACTTAATGTGGGTTTTTCTAATAAAAAAGAGTACGTTCGTGTTGAGTCAGTAGAAGTTTCTCTAATATTATCTGTTAAAATTGTAAATGAACCATCATTAGCAACTATTTTAGATTTCTTATTTGATGATTTACTTTTAGTATTGTTAATATCGAATTTTCTTGAAAGACTCTGTAATGTTTTATTTAATTTTTGTTTAGATTGTAAATCTTCTAAAGATATTATTTTTGTATTTTTTTTTAATTCAGTTTCAATATTTTCAAAATTTTCAATAGTATCGATAGAAATTTCTTCTTTTTCACAATTCCACAACAAGATGGTAATTCCAAAGAATAGAATTCCAATTTTTAAGAAATTTAACTTTCTTGTTTTCATAGGTGTTTAATTTAGGGGATTTTCTTTTTCAATTTTTAGAATATCCGAATTAATATTTAAGGGTTTCGATATCCGCTTCTCGGTTTACTTTTTGTTTTATTTCGGGTTCAACATTTCACATATCCGAAGCTTGGGGGGTTAGCCCATCTTTTACCAATTTTTTTTATCAAACCTACAAACAAAATCAACATAAGTCAATCACTATAAATGGGGTTTTTTTAGGTTTCTGAAAATTGTGAATAAAGGTAAATGCAAAAAAAGCACCTATATTTTATATTAGAAGAAATTTAAGTACCCTTAATAAAAGAAATAAAGTTTATAATGGAAACAATATTCGAAACATTGGTTATAATTCTAAGGTATATTATAATCTATACAGTTCTTATATGATCTTTTCTAGTTCCTCTTTAAAATTAGTAGATAAATATGCTTGTTTAGGAGCGAACGCATCCTATATCTCTAAAATATAAACCTCATATACGCATACTGTCATTTTAAAAAACATACCTCTTTAGACGTGTGGTACTATATATGGTATGGGGTAGTTATTTTCAATTAAGGAAAATAGTTTTTATCAACCCTATGGGTGTATTAAACGATTTCTTTCTGTAAAGTTTTTAGGTTTTTTATTCGTTCAGTAATATGCAAGAATTTAACTCAATATGTTTTTCTCATAAATTTTTATGAAATTTTTAGAAAGCCAACTTAATAAATAGTAAAATTCTGGTATTATAATTGTGTAACAAAAACGAAGAATTTTAATAATGTTGACTAATAGTTGACTAGTAAAAACCTCAACTATTTAAAAATCAAATAGTTGAGGTGTAATAAAGTGGAGAAGAAGGGAGTGAAATCGAACTATTTCGCGGAGGATTTGAGTCAAATGAATCGTTTTAACTAGACGTTGTATATCTTTGTAATATGAAGGATACTAACATTCAAACCATTTACCAAAAAACCATTGACTTTGCGGCTGAGAAGCACGGGAAACAAAAAATGCCCAATGGCCTCCCTTATATTGTTCATTTATCAAATGTTGCCATGGAGGTTTTTATGGCTGTATTCTCTTTTTACGCTTTAATTTAAATTAGTAAAGCTTGCCTTTTTATATAGTATTCTAAATTTTAATATCCAGGATTCTGAACTAATTCTGAATTTAATTGCAATTCATTACTAGGAATTGGCCAACGAATTTCAAAATCTGAAAACTGTGTTGCTGGATTACCTGAATTGGACCAACTAGGTTGTGTTACATTAATCGCCTCAGTATATTTTCCAAAACGGATTAAATCATTTCGTCTCCAGCCTTCAAAACAAAGCTCTTTTCTTCGTTCTGATAAAATTTCAGTTGCATTCTCTTCCATACTTGCTAGAATCATTAAAGGAGCTACCTCTTGATCTTTTACTTCACTAGGCCATTTGGTTGCGCGCATTCGCAACTTATTCACAGTCATATCTACATCAGTTTGAGTCAATTTCCCTTGACCATTTAAAGCTTCTGCGTACATCAATAACACATCGGAATATCGAATGTAAGGCTGATCATAAGGGGTGTCGTTTCCCCAGTTGCTTGGTCTTATATTATGCCATTTCCAGGGTTTCCAAGTAGCACGTCTACCAGTAAGACTTGATTTTCTAGCAGCTTCATTGTACATGCCATCCTCTGCAGTCCAGGGTCCTTGATTTACATTGTGTTTAGCTACATTATTTCTACTTCTTATATCGTCATCATGATATCCTTGCGCAAAAGTATAATTATTTCTTGCATCCCAAGAACCACTTCCTATTGGTAGTGGAGCACTTGTTCCTGCCAATTCCCAATTTACAAACCAATTATTTCCTGACTGTCCGCCGTTAATAACATTACCGTTTGGCCCATAAAAAGTTCCTAAGCTCCCACCTTGATTTATACCAGGCCCGTCAAAACCAATAGCAAAAATCATTTCCTTATTTTGTTCATTATCCAAAGCAAATACACTTGGGTAAAAATCTAGTATTTCGTAAGTATTTCCATCGATTACCTCTTTTAATTTGGTTTCGGCTAATCCATATTTATCGCTTTCATACAATGGAAAACCTGTCATTTGAAGATACACTTTGCTTAACAATGCTTGTGCAGCACCTTTTGTTGCGCGTCCACCACCTTGAGATGCACTTAGAACAGATTCTGCAAATAATAAGTCATTTACAATAAAGTTATATACTTCTTTTGGAGTAGATTGTGCAACTTGAATATCTTCTAAATTCGTAGTTTCATTTTTTACTAATGGTATATTTTCCCATGAACTTACTAGTGCAAAATATAACATTGCACGAACAAAGCGAGATTCACCTACTAATTGATTTCGAGATTCTAAATCTATCTTGTCTTCTGTCATTATCGAAATTCGGTCTATGGCACTATTGGCTTTATTCACCGAAATATATAGATTTTCCCAAATACTTCTAACGGTAGCATTTGATGGTGATAATGTATGTAGGTATACAGGTTTGGATAATGCTCCCCAATTTGGGGTACAAATTTCATCCGCTGCAAGAGTTCCCCACATACTTAACCAACCATTCATATCAGAAGCTAGAACACGTGTAGCGTCGTAGGTTCCAATGGTAAAAATTTCTGCACCTTTTTTATCTTTTAAAAGTGTATTTGGATCTGCAAAGCCTGTTGGACTTTCATTTAGGAAGTTTTCAGTATTATTACATCCTGCAGATACTAGTAGTAGACAAAAGAGATAAAAACTATTTGTTATTGATTTAATTGTATTCATTTTCTTAAGTTTTTTTATTAAAAGTTTGCATTTAATCCAATTCTAAATGTTCTAGATCTTGGATAAGAATCAACATCTAATCCTGGGGTTAGCTGATTTCTTCCAACGCTTACATCTGGATCAAAACCACTATAATTAGTCCAAACATACACATTATCCACGGCACCATAGAGTCTTACTGATTTTAGTCCTATTGATTTAGATATTTTTTTAGACAGTTTATAGCCTAATGTTATGTTACTTAATCTAAGATAAGATCCATCTTCAATATATCTTGCATATGCAGCAGAACCAATATTCCCACTAGCTCCTGTATTAAAAGATGTTAGGGTATTCTGTGGGTTTTCTGGAGACCAGCGCTCGTTAACAATTGCCAATTTATTACCCCAAGGATTGGCTGTATTTGACCCTTTTTTAATGTTTTTGTTATAAATATCGTTACCATAAGACCATGCTGTCTGTATTGATAAATCAAAACCTTTATAGGAAAAGTTATTTGTAAAACCACCAAAATGTTTTGGTTGGGTATTACCAATGATATGTCGATCATCATCATTTATAATGCCATCTTCATTATGATCTTTAAATTTTGTCATTCCAGGACGATACGTTCCTGGAGCAACAATTGCGTTTGATACAACTCCTTCTTTTAAATTATAAATATTTACTGAGTACCAGTTTTCTGTTCCACTTACATTGGAGTATAATAAATCGGCCGCTTCAGCATCAGTCAAACCATCAAATTCAACAAAATCACTGAATGTATACACACCATCATCTTGTAAACCATAAATGGAACCTAAAGATTCTCCAACACGAACAATGTAATCATTTTGAATTTGATTGTCTCCAATAGCAGTCACAAAAAATTCGTCAGCACCTCCTAAATCTAGCACCTTGTTCTCGTTAAAACTAATGTTGAAATTGGCATTCCATGTAAAGTTTGCGTTTTGAATGATATCTGCATTAATAGCAAATTCATATCCTTTGTTATTAACAGTTCCTAAGTTTTGAAAAGATGTTTTAAATCCAGTTGTTACTGGTAAAGGTACCGCTAACAATAGATCTCTAGTTTCTTTGTCATAATAATCTGCTTCAATATTAATTCGATTATCAAAGAGACCTAATGACAATCCAATGTCGGTTTGAACCGTAGTTTCCCAGGTTAGATCGTTGTTTTGAAGTCTATTGATAGCTGAACCTGATGTTAAGGTAGCCCCGTCAAAAATATAACTTGATAATCCTGCCCTAGCAAGTGATTGATAAGCGCCAATTTGTGTATTACCAGTTTCTCCATAACTAGCTCTTAATTTAGCATTTGAAAGGATAGAACTGTTTTTCAAGAAATCTTCATTTGAAATACGCCATGCAACACCTACAGAAGGGAAAAACCCCCATTTATTGCCTTTTGCAAATCTTGAGGATCCGTCATATCTGGCACTTACCGTAAGTAAGTATTTGTTAAAGGCATCGTATTGAACTCTGGCTAAGTAAGACTCTATACTCGTTTCTATCTCATTAGTTTCTGTTGGCAATGTTTGTAGAGCAACTTCTAAAGCATCTAAATTAAGCCCTGGAATATCAAAACCAGTAGAAATAGATCTTAAATTTTCAGCATTATTTTGTTGTCTTTCTGCAACCAAGGTTGCATTGATTCGATGTCTACCAAACTTTTTTACGAAATTTAGATTTTGTTCTGTAACAAGACTTCTATTTGAATTAAAACTAGTAACAGCTCTTCCTCCCTCTTTTCTTGATGATCCTATATTCTCAGAAAAATAAGCTTTGGTTTTTGACTCTTGAGTAAAACCTCTTATAGAGGATTTAAAAGTTAAACCATCTAAAATTTTATATTCGACAAAAGCATTCATTCTATTTTGAGAAATCGTTCCTTTATTGCTGTTTTGTTCCAACATTACTTCAGGATTAGAGATGTCACCGTTTTGATTTGCAATCATTCGGCCATTTTCGTCATATTGTATCCCCAATTCACCTGTAGCATAATCGTCTGTAGCGGAATGACGGATAGGCTGAACTGGACTAAAAAGTGCTGCGCTCGTAACCAAACCTGCACGCCCAGAATTATTATTTGTTGCAGCTGTAACAACCCCAGATCTTAGGGTATAGCCTATGTTCGCACTTACACCTGTTCTGATGCGTTTGTTTACTTTTTGAGTTATATTGAGATTTAAAGAATACCGTTCTAATCCGGATGTTTTTATAATACCCTCTCTATTTAGATACGAAACACTTGCAGCATATCGTGTTGCATCTGATCCTCCATTTGCAGACAATCTATAATTTTTAGTATAAGCAGGGCGTGTAATATTATCTTGCCAATCGTCTACAAAAAGAGAGGGGTCATTAGCGTCAACAACTACATAATTACCCGTTCCATCGTCTACTCGATATCTTTGTGCTAAATATTTTTTTTGATCAATTAAATCCGCTGACCATGGTTGAAAATCTGCACTATATTGAATAAATTCTTGTGCAGTTAGAACGTCTAATTTATTAGATAAATTAGAAATACTTGTATACGTTTCAAAATTCAAGTTAACTTTTCCTTTTTTTCCTTTTTTAGTCGTAATAATAATCACACCATTTGCACCCCTTGAACCATATATTGCGGTTGCTGAAGCATCCTTAAGTATGTCTATTGATTCAATATTACTAGGATCTAAAGATGCTAGAGGACTCGTGGTACTATTTCCTAAACCTGAAGATGTTGATATTCCTCCTCCAGAAATAGGAAAACCATCCACAACATACAACGGATCGTTACTCGCATTTATGGAAGTTCCACCTCTAATTCTAATTTTGAAAGCAGCATCTGGTCCCCCTTCAGAACTAACGACTTGGACTCCAGCAACTTTTGATGCCAATGCACCTTCAAAAGAGGTAGTTTTTATTTTGTCAATATCATCAGATTTAATTGTAGAAACGGAACCTGTCAAATCTTTTCTCTTGACAGAACCATACCCTATAACTACTATTTCATCAAGGGAAGAAACATCTGGTAGAAGAATTACATCTATTGTGGCTTGTATACCAACTTCTATTTCTTTAGATTTATATCCAATATAGCTAAAAATTAAAGTAGTATTATTAGAGACTTCAATTTTATAGTTTCCGTCAAAATCTGTTACGGCTCCTAATTTTTCTCCTTTAATTGTAATGCTAGCTCCTGGAAGAGGCATCCCTTCAGACATAACATTACCTGTTACCACTTTTTGTTGCGAAGAGGTATTCAAATAGAAGAAAAGCATCAGAGCAATATTTAGAAGTGGTATTAATTTTTTGTGTCTTAAAAATGATTTTGGCATAATTAAATTTTTAATTTAGGTTAAGTTTAAAAGGATTGAAATTATTTTTGGTTAATTTATAGTTTTGAATTGAATAATAAACTTATATATGAACAAAAAATTACTACGAAATTATGGATAGATTTTAGTTATTTATAAACATCTTTTACCTAACATTCATCAAAAATTAACATTTCCAAAATAATTATATAGGTAACTTTCGCTTGAAAAAAGATAGTATTTGAAATATTTATGCCCTTTTTTTTTTGATATTTGTTCATATACAAAATTACTATAATGAAACATTTAAAAAATATATTTTTCGGAATATCACTTATAATATTCCAATTTAATTCTAACGGGCAAGATTTTCACAAGAAGAATGGGTTTTCTTTAAATGGGATATGGGAAATTATTTTTGATGACAATAATCAAGGTATTGAAAACGACTGGTACCTTGATGAAAATTTCGAAAAACAAAACTTTCAAACGATTGCTGTTCCAAGTTGTTGGGAAGAGACCAAAAAAAATTACGAAGGTGTTGGGATCTACAGAACAAAATTTACAATTCCAAAGGGTTGGAGTGATAAAATAATACAGTTAAATTTTGAAGCTTCAAATTATAAAACAGAAATATGGATCAATGATCAAGTCGTTGGTTTTCATGAGGGTGGGTATACTCCGTTTAGTTTCAGAATTGACAAATTAATAAAAGCTGGAGAACAAAACACTTTAGTTGTTAGAGTGGTTAGTCCAATTATTTTAACTGATAAATACATTGACGGTTTAGGACGTCAAGAAGTTCCCATGTGGCGCGGAGCAATAACTGGTGGTATCTGGCAATCTGTTTCAATTGAAGCCAAAGGTTCTTTGGGGGTTAAAGATGTATTTATTGAGCCAAATATTAACACCAATACTTCCGTTTTCAATATTGAAATTGAAAATACTAAAACGAATGTTGAAAAATCTGAAGTAATTGTAAAAATCTTTTCTAAAGATGGAAAAGAAGTTGCTTCAAAAACTGAAACTTTAGAATCTTTACCAGGCAAAAATACAGTTCAATGGAATTTACACATTCCCAATGCCAAATATTGGTCAACAAAAAACCCATATTTATACAAAGCTGAAGTAACCGTAAAGAAAGAAGGTGTGATTTCTGATGAATGGGAAACTAAATTTGGAATGCGGGAATTTACAGTTGTAGATGATCAGTTTTATATGAATGGTAAGCCCATTTATTTGAAAGCTACTTTCTTTGAAGGATTGTATCCTGTAGGTCTGGCATATCCTGACAGTCGAGAAATGGCAATCAAAGAAATTAAATTAGCCCAAGAAGCAGGTTTTAATATGATTCGTCCTTGGCGAAAGCCTGCTCCACAAATGTGGTTGGATTTATGTGATGAAATGGGGGTATTAACCGTGGGGAGTCTAGCGGTTGAATGCATGTATAGACCAATTTCTACCCCTAGATTACAGTTTGTAGTAGAAAATGAATTGCGTAAAACCATTACAGCTAACAGAAATAGAACCTGTATCGTTCAATGGGAATTGTTTAATGAGATCAATAGGCCTATATTGGCTCAAATGCTCAATTCAATGTCCGTGTTAGCTCGCGAGTTAGATCCAACACGTATGATCTTAGATGAATCTGGGGGTTGGGGTGAAGGTGCCAATATTTATTTGCCTTTTGAGCGCACTCCAAAAAAATTCAACGATATTCATCATTACAGTGGTTCACAGGTAGATGAAAACGAATTTAATGGTTATTTAGCCACTGCAAAAACGAATAAAGACAAAAATAAACTTGGTTTGGCTGGTGTTAAAAGTTATGGCAAAAATGTGGTTTCAGGAATCATGTCCTATGTTTCAGAATTAGGCTACGGAAGTACACCCGATTTAATTTCAAACATAAAAGAGTTTGAAACAAAAGGAAATCCAATTGTTGCTCCCTCAATTTATCATAGAGAATTGAACGACGGCTATATTGCCGCTTTACAAAAAATAGGATATGATAAAATATATCCTAATGTTCAAGATTTCTATTTAGAACAACAAAAAATGCATGGTATTGCTAACAAACGGATGTTAGAAGCTACAAGATTAAATTCTACGATAGCTGGCTATTGTGTTCATGCTTTAGTTGGTGGAGACTGGGTTTTAGGTGCTGGTTTATTAGATCTTTGGAGAAATCCAAAAACCTTGGTCTATGAGATGACCAAAGAAGCCAACCAAGAACAAATTACTCCAATTCGTATTTTACCAAGAAATGTGTATGCTGAAAAAGGAGCACAGTTAGAGGTTCATGGTGTAAGTGAACTGACTTCTGAAAAAGTAACTGTTTCCGTAAAAATAAGTTCTAAAAAAGGGGTAGTGGTTTATCAAAATAATTTTAGTAGTGAATTTTCAAACGGAATTTCAACATTACTTTCTACCCAATTAAACACCTTAAATTTAGAGGGAACTTATACCGTTAATGTTGAAGTCAAAAATACAAAAGGAAAAGTTATTACATCCAATTATCAATCTTTTGATGTATTCCAAGAAAAACAATTGAAAACACCCTCAACTAAAATTGCAGTGGTAGATTTTGACAATACCTTATCTGAATTTTTGAAAAGCAAAAACATTAATTTTGTTTCATTTAATGAGAATTTAGACAAAAATATTCCTGTACTGGTTGGAAAAACCTCAAAAAAAGATAAGAAATACAAAGAAAAAGTTCAAGAACTCAGAACCTTCGCAAAACAAGGTGGATATGTTGTGTTTTTTGAAGTTTTAGGAAAAAGAGTTCCTGGGTTTGCGCGTGAACTAAAAGAAATGGAAGCTGAGACTTTACCATTGGAAGCTGAAATGCAACAAAAATGGGCTACAAGGGGCGGTTGGGCTGCAAAATCTCATGTCGTTTCAAAACATCCAATCTTTAAAGGTTTGCCGACTAAAATAATTATGCATGGTGTATATGAAAATGTGCATCCAGAAGTTTCCATATCTAAAATTAAAGGAGATTATATTGCTGGTTTAATAGGATATGATCATTTTCCAAACAATGAAATTATGAGACGTCATTTCAATGGTCCCGGTG
>Ga0209602_1004320_pt1 | contig 10429 bp, 7 predicted proteins | sample COGITO_mtgs_1205_3_FD_184810 | JGI IMG/M metagenome (GOLD analysis project Ga0209602, IMG submission 184810) | Pelagic marine microbial communities from North Sea - COGITO_mtgs_120524 (SPAdes) (version 2) | ecosystem: Environmental > Aquatic > Marine > Epipelagic ...
TCGGATGACGAGATTGATGCAATGGTCAAGGATGCTGAAGCCAATGCGGCTGAAGACCAGAAGTTTGAAGAACTGGTGCAGGCGCGCAATACAGCTGACGGCCTGGCTCATGCGGCTAAAAAGACCCTCGAAGAAGCCGGTGACAAAGCGACAGATGATGAGAAAACTGCCATCGAAGCAGCTATTGCCAAGGTTGAAGAAGCGGTTCAGGGCGATGACAAAGAAGCCATTGATGAAGCGGCCAAGGTGCTGTCTGAAGCCTCCTCTGGTCTGGCTCAGAAGATGTATGCGGAGCAGGCAGAAGCTGGTCAGCCTGAAGGTGGCGAACAGGCTGCTGGTGACGATGCCATGGACGCTGAGTTTGAAGAAGTGAAAGACGAGGAAGAGGCCAAAGAAGACAGCAAGTAAGTCTTCAGCCGGTTACTCTATTTAGGCGCGGGCATGTCCCGCGCCTAATACTATCAGCGATATTTAGGATAAAAGAAACAGCCTATGGCCAAGCGCGATTACTACGAAATACTGGGTGTTGAAAAAGGCGCCTCTGATGCCGAGATTAAAAAGGCCTTTCGTCGCATTGCGATGAAATATCACCCGGATCGCAATCCAGACGACGCAAACGCCGAAGAGAAATTCAAAGAAGCTCAGGAAGCCTATGAGATTCTCGGCGACGACGAGAAAAAATCGGCCTATGACCGCTTTGGCCATGCTGGTGTCGATGGCAATGCTGGCGGCGGCTTTGGCGGTGGCGGCGGAGCCGGATTTAGCGACGTCTTCGGCGACGTCTTCGGAGATATATTTGGCGGCGGTGGTGGACGCGGTCGCAGCGGGCCTCAGCGAGGCTCGGATCTGCGCTACGATTTGCAGTTAGACCTCGAAGATGCCGTAAAGGGTAAGACAGTACAGATCGATGTGCCAACCATGAGTCACTGTGATACCTGTGATGGCTCCGGTGCACGTAAAGGATCATCCCCGGTAACCTGCGATACCTGCGGCGGCGCCGGTCAGGTGCGCATGTCACAGGGCTTTTTCTCCGTGCAGCAGGCCTGTCCTCAATGTCGTGGACGGGGTCAGATGATATCTGACCCCTGTGGTGACTGTCATGGTCAGGGCGTCAAAGAAGAGCGCAAAACATTATCCGTAAAGATTCCCGCTGGTGTGGATACAGGTGACCGTATCCGTCTGGCCGGTAAAGGTGAAGCTGGTCCACAGGGTGGTGCAGCTGGCGATCTCTATGTGCAGATGCATGTGCGCGACCATGCTATCTTTGTGCGCGATGATGCCAATCTGCACTGTGAAGTGCCGATTAGCTTTGCTCAGGCGGCCCTGGGCGGTGAGTTGGAAGTGCCGACCCTGTCAGGTAAAGTAAAACTTAAGGTCCCAGCCGAAACCCAGAGCGGTAAGCTGTTCCGTCTGCGTGGCAAAGGTGTCGCGCCGGTCCGAGGTGGTGCAACCGGCGACCTGCTGTGTCGAGTGGTGCTGGAAACGCCGGTCAACCTCAGTGCAGAGCAGAAAGAATTGTTACAAAAATTTGATAACAGCCTGGCGGGCAAGAGCAAGCACTCCCCGCGCACCAACAGCTGGTTTGATGGGGTAAAGAAATTCTTCGATAATCTCACCGGTTAGGGTTACCCTAAGAGGTAGCAGAAGTTATAAAGGATCAAAGCCATGAGTAATATTGCAGTAATCGGTGCCGCAGGTCGCATGGGCAAAGCTCTGATTGAGACTATTGCCGAGACCCAAGGCGCGCGACTCAGTGCCGCGCTGGAGCAGCCAGACAGCTCTCTGGTCGGTGCAGATGCTGGCGAGCTAGCTGGTATCGGGCGCAATAATATTCAGGTTGCTGCATCATTGGCTGAGGTTGCCGATGATTTTGATGTGCTGATTGATTTTAGTGTCCCTGCTGTGACCGCCGCCAATGCCGCCTTCTGTGCCGAGCATGGTAAGAAAATGGTGATTGGTACCACAGGCTTGAATGATGAGCAGTTGCAGCAGGTGATGGCCGCCAGTCAGAGCAATGCTGTATGCATGGCCTCAAATTACGCCACTGGTGTCAATCTGTGCTTTAAATTAGCCGAGCTTGCAGCTTCAGTGCTGGGCAATGATGTGGATATTGAAATCAGCGAAGCCCATCACCGGCATAAAATCGATGCGCCTTCAGGTACTGCGCTCTCTCTCGGAGAATCTGTCGCTGGTGCACTGGGTCGCAATCTCAAGGAAGTGGCGGTCTACGGCCGCGAAGGTCAGACCGGCGCTAGAGATCGCCAGACTATCGGCTTTGCCACTGTGCGCGCCGGCGATATTGTCGGTGATCATACGGTGATATTTGCCGCGGATGGTGAGCGCGTAGAGATTACCCACAAAGCGTCAAGCCGCATGGCCTTTGCCAGGGGCGCTGTGCGCGCGGCTAAATGGCTATCGACCCAGGACGCAGGTTTATTTGATATGCAGGATGTTCTGGGGCTGAAATAAAAATCAGCTCAAAAACCCCTGTGTGGTTGAAATTAACGCCGACAGTGATAGACAAAATCAGCCTCCTTCAATACAATACTGTGCTAACACCGCGATAATAAAAGCGGTCTCGTTCCGAGAGGTTAGGGCACAGAATATTATTTAATTAAACGAGATGAGACGCACGGTTTCATCTCGTTTTTTTGCACATGTCTGATGCGCATTTCGGAGTTATCTTATTCTAGGTCCATGTGACTAATTAGGAGGTTGTGTGAATTCCCATACTCACCGGGAAGCCGTACTTGCGCTTGCAGACGGAACAATTTTCAGAGGCACTGCCATTGGTGCAGACGGATCCTCTGTTGGTGAAGTAGTCTTTAACACAGCCCTCACAGGGTATCAGGAGATTCTTACTGATCCCTCATACGCCCGTCAGATCGTTACTCTCACTTACCCCCACATCGGCAACACAGGTGTAAACCGGGAAGATGAAGAGTCAGATCAGATCTGGGCCGCTGGGTTGGTTATCCGGGATTTGCCACTGCTGGCATCAAATTTCCGCAGTGAAAAAAACCTCGATGATTACTTAAAAGAAAAAAATATTCTCGGTATCGCCGATATAGATACCCGCAAGTTGACGCGTATTTTGCGCGAATCTGGCGCCCAGAGTGGCTGCATTATGGCTGGGGATATCGACGATCAGGCAGCACTGGCTGCTGCCCGTGCTTTTGCTGGTTTGAAAGGTATGGATCTGGCCAAAGAAGTGACGGCCTCTGAGAGCTATGCCTGGACTGAACATAGCTGGGAACTAGGCATAGGTCACAGAGCGGCAGAGGGCGGCAAATTTAAAGTCGTGGCTTACGATTTCGGCGTAAAGCGCAATATCTTGCGTATGCTGGTTGATCGTGACTGCGAGCTGACAGTGGTTCCAGCCCAGACTCCGGCCAGCGAAGTGCTGGCGATGAACCCGGATGGCATATTTCTGTCCAACGGCCCTGGCGATCCAGAGCCCTGTGACTATGCTATTGAGGCAATCACTGAAATTCTGCAGACCAATATTCCTGTGTTTGGCATCTGTCTGGGTCATCAATTGTTGGCTCTGGCTTCTGGTGCCAAAACCGCGAAGATGAAATTTGGTCATCATGGCGCCAACCACCCAGTGGAAGATATAGATAACAACATAGTAATGATCACTAGTCAGAACCACGGTTTTGCGGTGGACGAAGAGAGTCTGCCAGACTGCTTGCGCGCCACGCATCGCTCGCTGTTTGATGGTTCGCTGCAGGGCATTCATCGCACAGACAAGCCGGCATTCAGCTTCCAAGGTCACCCTGAAGCCAGTCCCGGCCCCCATGATGCGGCCTCATTGTTTGATCACTTTATTGAATTAATGGAAGAGCGCGGTTAAGACCAGCGCGGTTGAGAGAATATGCCAAAAAGAACTGATTTAAAAAGCATCCTTATACTTGGTGCTGGCCCCATTATTATTGGCCAGGCCTGTGAGTTTGACTACTCAGGTGCCCAGGCCTGTAAAGCGCTTCGGGAAGAGGGCTTCAGAGTTATTCTGGTTAACTCCAATCCAGCCACCATCATGACCGACCCGGCCATGGCCGACGCCACCTATATCGAACCGGTTGAATGGCGCACAGTTGCCGAAATTATTGAAGACGAGCGTCCGGATGCGCTGTTGCCCACCATGGGTGGTCAGACCGCACTGAACTGTGCCCTGGATCTGGCCAAGCACGGTGTGCTGGATAAGTTTGGTGTCGAGATGATTGGCGCCAATGCCGATGCTATCGACAAAGCCGAAGATCGCGAGCGCTTTGACAAGGCTATGAAAGCCATTGATCTGGATACCCCCAATTCCGGTATTGCGCACAGTCTGGAAGAGGCCTATCAGGTTGCCGACCGCTTTGGTTTCCCCTGCATTATTCGTCCCTCATTTACCATGGGTGGCTCTGGCGGCGGTATTGCCTATAACCGCGAAGAGTTTGAAGAGATTTGCCGTCGTGGTCTGGATCTGTCGCCGACTAATGAGCTGCTGATCGACGAGTCATTGATTGGCTGGAAAGAATTTGAAATGGAAGTGGTGCGGGATCGCAAAGATAACTGCATTATTGTCTGCTCTATTGAAAACCTCGACCCCATGGGTATTCACACTGGTGACTCCATTACAGTGGCGCCAGCCCAGACATTGACCGATAAAGAATATCAAATAATGCGCAATGCCTCGATCAAGGTGCTGCGTGAGATTGGTGTTGAGACCGGTGGTTCCAATGTGCAGTTTGCGGTGAACCCGGAAGATGGCCGATTAATTGTTATTGAGATGAATCCGCGAGTATCCCGATCCTCGGCTCTGGCATCCAAAGCGACAGGTTTCCCCATTGCCAAGGTGGCAGCAAAACTGGCCGTGGGTTACACCCTTGATGAACTGCAGAATGAAATTACTGGGGGCGCAACACCGGCTTCCTTTGAGCCCAGCATTGATTATGTGGTAACCAAAATTCCACGCTTTGCCTTTGAGAAATTTAATCAGGCAGATTCCAAGCTAACCACACAGATGAAATCTGTGGGTGAGGTAATGGCCATTGGCCGCACATTCCAGGAGTCCATGCAGAAAGCACTGCGCGGCCTGGAAGTGGGTGTGGCGGGCTTTGATCCTCAGTTGGATCTGACGAATGATAATTCAAGTGCTGTACTGCGCAATGAACTGGCTGAAGCTGGGCCGGATCGTATCTGGTATCTGGCAGATGGCTTCCGCAGCGGCATGAGCATTAAAGAAATGTTCGCCGTGACCAAAGTGGATCCCTGGTTCCTGGTGCAGATTGAAGACTTGATTAAAGAAGAGCAGCGTTTGCAGGGCAGTGAATTATCTGATCTCGATAAGCACGGCCTGTACAGACTTAAACGCAAAGGTTTTGCTGATCGCCGTCTCGCCGATATCATCGGCTGTGCCGAAGCTGATGTGCGCGAACTGCGCTACAAACATGAACTGCACCCTGTCTATAAGCGTGTAGATACCTGTGCCGCCGAATTCAGCACCGAAACCGCCTATATGTACTCGACCTATGAAGATGAATGTGAGGCGCGCCCCAGCGACAAAGACAAGATCCTGGTGCTTGGTGGCGGACCCAACAGAATTGGCCAGGGTATTGAGTTTGATTACTGCTGTGTGCATGCGGCACTGGCAATGCGTGAAGATGGTTATGAGACCATTATGGTCAACTGTAACCCGGAGACTGTATCCACCGACTACGACACCTCAGATCGACTGTTCTTTGAACCAGTCACCTTGGAAGATGTATTAGAAATTGTGCGAGTCGAGAAGCCCAAAGGTGTGATTGTGCAGTTTGGTGGTCAGACCCCGTTGAAACTGGCTCGCGCCCTTGAAGCACATGGCGTGCCTATTGTAGGTACCACGCCGGATGCTATTGACCGCGCCGAAGATCGCGAGCGCTTCCAGCAGATGATTGAAAAACTGGATCTGTTGCAGCCATCAAATTCCACAGCGCGCAGCACTGAAGACGCAGTGGTGCTGGCCAGGCAGATTGGCTACCCACTGGTGGTGCGACCCTCCTATGTACTGGGTGGTCGAGCCATGGAGATTGTCTATAAAGAAGACGAGCTGCGTCATTATATGCAGACTGCTGTAGAAGTGTCTGAAGACTCACCTGTACTGCTAGACTTCTTCCTGCCCAATGCCATTGAGATGGATGTGGATGCAGTGAGCGATGGTGAGCAGGTCGTGATTGGCGCGATTATGCAACATATTGAACAGGCTGGCATTCACTCCGGTGACTCTGCCTGTTCACTGCCGCCCTACAGCCTGAGCGAAGATATTCAAGACCAAATGCGCGAAGTCTGTAAAAAGATGGCACGGGAACTTGGCGTTCGTGGCCTAATGAATGTTCAGCTGGCACTGCAGGATGGCAAGATCTATGTGATTGAGGTTAACCCTCGCGCCTCGCGAACTGTGCCCTTTGTCTCCAAGTGCATCGGCACCAGCCTAGCCAAAGTGGCCGCGCGTTGCATGGTGGGCCAGACTCTGGAGTCCCAGGGCTTTACCAAAGAGATTATCCCACCTTACTTCAGTGTTAAAGAAGCGGTATTCCCGTTTAACAAATTCCCTGGCATTGACCCTATTCTGGGGCCAGAGATGAAGTCCACAGGTGAAGTAATGGGTGTCGGCGAGACCTTTGCCGAGGCCTATGGCAAAGCCGAGTTGGGTGCCAGTGATGAAATTCCCTCCAAGGGCACAGCGTTTATCAGTGTCCGTGAGCGAGATAAAGGTCAGGTGTCTGATCTGGCAGCCAAGTTGAGCACGCTGGGCTTTAAGCTGGTAGCCACAAAAGGCACTGCTGATATTCTCGAGGCCTCCGGCATTGATGTAGAGCTGGTCAATAAGGTGCAAGAGGGCAGACCCCATATCGTTGACATGATTAAGAGTGATAAAATAAATCTGATCATTAATACAACCGAGGGGCGTCAGGCGATTTCTGACTCCTCCACCATTAGATCTAGTGCCGAACAGCACAGAGTCTATTACACAACTACCATGGCAGGTGGCAGTGCTGTTTGTGAAGCACTTCAATTTGGCGGTGACATCAAAGTGCGCAATCTACAGACGCTGCACAAAGGTATTAGCTAATGCAAAAGAATGTAATGACAGTGGAGGGCGAAGCTGCTCTCAGAGTCGAGCTCGAAAGTTTGAAGAAGAACGATCGCCCCAATGTGATTGCGGCGATTGCTGAGGCTCGTGAGCACGGTGATCTAAAAGAAAACGCCGAGTACCATGCCGCTCGGGAACAGCAGGGTTTTATTGAAGGCCGTATTCAGGATATTGAGGCCAAACTGTCCAATTCCCAGATCATCGATATTGCCAAAATACCCCAGGGTGACCGGGTTATTTTTGGTTCTAAGGTTACCATTATCAATGTCGAAACTGAGGAGCAGGTTGCATACCGAATTGTTGGTGACGACGAAGCCAATGTAAAAGAAGGGAAGATTTCCTATCAGTCACCTATTGCCCGTGCCCTTATTAGCAAAGAGATTGGCGATGTGGTGGTGGTCAAGACACCGGGCGGTGATGTGGAATACGAAATTGACGATGTGGTTTATTCCGCCATCTAAAAACCAGCTATCTGCTGGCTTGGAGCAGAAATACCATCAGTGCCTTTTGTGCGTGCAAGCGATTCTCCGCTTCATCCCATACCACAGAAATAGACTTATCTTCCAATAGCTCCGCGGAGACTTCTTCATCCCGGTGTGCAGGCAGGCAATGCATAAACAGAGCATTGTCCGCAGCATGGGACATCAGCTGGTGATTGACCTGATAGCCGGCAAATTTTTCCAACCTGTCCTGCTGTTGAGACTCCTGCCCCATAGAGGCAAATACATCTGTGGTGACAAGATCGGCGCCGGTGGCTGCTATTACCGGATTGCTGGTAATCATTACACGATCACCGGCTTCCTCTACCAGTTGTGCGTTTGGCTCATAGCCTTCAGGGCAGGCAATATGCAATTTAAAATCGAACTGAATTGCCGCATTAATCCAAGAATGGCACATATTGTTGCCATCACCGATCCAGGCTACAGTTTTGCCCTTGATAGCGCCTCTATGCTCGACAAATGTCTGCACATCCGCCAATAACTGGCAGGGGTGATAATCATCGGTCAGCGCATTAATCACAGGGACTTTGGAATACTTGGCAAAGCGCTCGACTATGCTGTGGCCAAAGGTTCTGATCATCACAATATCGACCATGCTTGAGATCACGCGCGCAGAGTCTTCAATGGGCTCGCCGCGACCCAGTTGAGTATCATTGGGCGAAAGAAACAACGCGTCTCCTCCGAGCTGCGCCATGCCGGCCTCAAATGACACACGGGTTCTGGTGGACGATTTCTCAAAAATCATACCCAGTACTTTGCCGGCAAAAAGGGGCTCCTGGCGGTTTTCCCGCTTCGCTGCTTTCATTTCAATAGCCAGATCTATAACCTGATTTAGCTCATCGCTGCTCAGGTCGCGCAGGGTCAGAAAATGTCTTATCGCCATAATGCTTTAATCCGTTTTAAAATCTTTGATCAATGGTGCCAGAATAGCCACCAACTGATCTGCTTCGCTGTCAGTCATAATCATGGGCGGCAGCAGTCTAATAACCGAATCTGCGGTGACATTGATAATTAAGCCCTGGGCCATCGCCGTCATAAATAATGATTTACAGGGCCTGTCCAGCTCGATGCCAATCATGCAGCCCATGCCGCGGATATCTTTAACATGGGCAACTCCTGCCAGCTCTGTTTTAAAGCCAGCCATAATTCTCTCGCCCAACTCGGCAGCACGGTGGTCGAGGCCACCATCAACAATAGCAGTAACAGCAGCCAAGGCCGCCGCGCAGGACAGCGGGTTGCCACCAAAAGTGGATCCGTGATTGCCCGGCTGCATTAACTCGGCTGCTTCACCAGACGCAAGACAGGCGCCAATGGGCACACCATTGCCCAAGCCTTTGGATGTGGTTACCACATCGGGCAGAATGCCACTGTGTTGATAGCAGAAATATTTACCGGTACGACCGTTGCCCGTCTGCACCTCGTCAAGCATTAACAACCAGCCGCGCTGATCACAGACTGCTCGCAGTTTTTGCAGATAGTCCCCGTCGCCGATGCGGATGCCGCCCTCGCCCTGAATAGGCTCAACCAGCACCGCGCAAATATTGGGATTGTTGTCGCCTATAACTGTTAATGCCTCAATATCATTGTAGGGGCTGCGCGCAAAGCCGCGCACCAGAGGCTCAAAGCCGGCCTGGACTTTACGGCTGCCAGAGGCGGTTAATGTGGCCAGGGTACGACCGTGGAAGGCATTGTCCATCACTACAATCGTTGGCAGTTTAATACCTTTTTTGTGGCCGAACAGGCGCGCCATCTTGATGGCAGCCTCGTTGGCTTCGGCGCCGGAGTTGCCAAAAAACACATTGCTCATGCCAGAGATATCGCGGAGTTTGTCCGCCAGTTTTTGCTGATTGGGAATGCCAAAGAAATTTGAACAATGGGTCAATGTGCCAGCCTGTTCTGCAACTGCAGCAGCAATGCCTGGATGTGAATGACCCAGACCACAGACAGCAATACCTGAAAGCGCGTCCAGATATTCGTTACCATCGGCATCCCATAACCTTGCGCCTTCACCTTTTACCAAGGTGGCCGCTCTGGTGCCGTAGGTGTTCATTAATGCATCAGTTGTCATAACATTTCCTGTTTCGCCAGGACTGATTCTGGCCGCAATAAAAAAAGGCAGCTGTGCTGCCTTTTGTTTTTTTATTTATTAAGCGAATAATATAGTGGTTTTTTTAAACTGGCAACATGGTCAAAGGCGCTATTGTTTGCGCAGCCGCTGATGGTTGACCCATGCCCAGAGGCCAGTAATAGACAGAATACACATTAGCAGACCGATAATATCCACAAACAGCACACCGGCATTGCCAAAAAATCGGCCGCTGTGGAGGTCGAGAATCACCGTCTCCAGAGAGATGCTGGCGGTGCCTGTATCGGCGATCTCGCTGAAACGTTTATCAGGTAATGGCTGGGCCGATATGGACTCGGCTCTGACCTGGTCGATGGCGGTAATGTTCAGGCTGTCGGGATCAAATTGATTGGTGCCTTGCGAGCCAGTCAGAAATATATTATTGCCATCAACAGCCACCCTGTCGATATTGGCCGGCAAGCCCTGAAGCTGACTAAAGCTCTCTATCAGTTGCCCGCTGTGGCTCAGCATCACAATGCTGTCGCTGCACAGCGCTAGAATCATTTGCTCGGTGGCGGCAACAGAGTGCAGCGGGGCAGAGCAGCCAGCGACAATATTCTGATTGAAATATAGTTGCTGGTCAGCGGCCAAATAGACCCAGTTTTCGTCCACATTAAATCCTTCTGCAGGTTCCTGCTCCAGACCATACCATGACAGCAACCAGTTGCTACTTAGATCGACTTTACT
>Ga0209602_1004321_pt1 | contig 10428 bp, 9 predicted proteins | sample COGITO_mtgs_1205_3_FD_184810 | JGI IMG/M metagenome (GOLD analysis project Ga0209602, IMG submission 184810) | Pelagic marine microbial communities from North Sea - COGITO_mtgs_120524 (SPAdes) (version 2) | ecosystem: Environmental > Aquatic > Marine > Epipelagic ...
TTGGCAGTTCAAATCTTAGCCCACCCTCGCCAAATGAGCGTCTGAGTAAAGGCTATAGAATCGGTGATATCAAGACCTCAGCCGGTGTTCATAGACACAAGAGATAAGGTATTGGTCAAACTTAGAACATTAAGGAGGTGTCATTAGGCAGCACCAATTGGACGTCAAATTTGTCTGACAATACCCAAAAATCTACCTTTTTAATATTTACTGATAAAAAAAATAATGTATCATTTTAATATCTTCAACGTAAAGGATTTGGATGTGGTTAAAATTTTTCAAGTTGTAGCCTTTAAATATGTACTGGTATCAAGATGCCAAAATCGGAGTAATTTTTAATTATGACAGGTGTAATTGATGAACCACTGAGTAAAGGCGAAGACGACAAGCTTGGGATATTAGGATACGCAGATGCACTTTTTCAATTCATTAAGGGTGCAAAAACTCCGATGACTATCGGAGTACAAGGTGACTGGGGAAGTGGCAAAACATCGCTAATGAAACTAATGAAGTACAAGTTTGAGGTCCCGAAATTAAAGACAAAACAAATATGGGTTAACACTTGGGAACATTCTCTACTAAAGACGCCGCAAGAAGCATTAGTAAGCATTATTGATGCAATTATAAATGAATTATCCAAAGACTTAAATGAAGACAGAAAAAGAGTCATTCGCAAAAAAGCTCAAAACGTATTACAGGGTGCTTTTAGAGTTGGTATGTCGATGACAGGCGGTGTCGAAGGCGCTAAGGTGGCAAAAGAATGGATGGAGAGCGACAACTCAATTGCTGAATTAAAAGAATCACTAAATAAAGCTGTCAAGGAGCTTCCAACCAAAAAGAATAATCGATTGATAGTTTACATTGACGATCTTGACCGATTGGAACCAGCAAATGCTGTAGAAATCCTGGAATTATTAAAAAATATTTTTAGCATTGAAAACAGTGTCTTCGTGTTAGCCATTGATTATAACGTTGTTGTAAAGGGCCTAGCCAAAAAATTTGGAGCACTTACCAAAGAAAACCGCTGGGAATACGATGCATTTTTTCACAAAATAATTCAACTCACATTTCAAATGCCAGTAAATAGTTACGATATAGGTAATTATTTACGCATACTGCTAAAAGACATTAGATTTGATAAAGAAAACGAGCTTAAAGCAGAAAATCTCGACAAACTGATAAAGGGAACAATAGGTGGCAACCCAAGATCGATTAAACGCTTGGTTAATAATATAGCACTAAATGATATCTTCGTTTCATTACATGACAAAACAAAAATGGAAAAAAACGAAAAATTTTTATTGGTCGCTCTAAATTGTATCCAAATTCAATACCCCAAAATATACGAAGCCTTAACTCTGGACTCAGACTTTAGAGGTTGGGAAGCAAATTTTGCTGACAATTTTTCAGATGACTCTTCTGACAGTGAAGATAGAAAAAAGTTAAAGCAAGAACTGGATAACTTCAAAAAGTATGATTCTGAAACTTGGGAATTGGAATTATTTAAAATTTGCTATCCAGAGCCAAGATTAAGATCACGCTTTACTGATGTTTTGGACACCCTAGTGCTCTTAAAAGATGTATCTAACGACAAAGACTTACCAGATCAAATAGACAGAGTTGTAAAACGAACAAAAGTAACTAGCACTGGCCTCAGCGGCATTGATGTGCAAACTGAAGCCTACAAACAGATGCCTGACCTTAAAACGAAGTTAAGCCAGTTGAGAAATAAAGGGCTCAATACCGATGCCATCAAGGCTTTTGAAGCATTGTTAAAACCGAGCATAGATGCAGCAAATAAAAATAAAAAAAATATTTTTGTATCACTTAAAGAGGGTGCATGCGCAATATACCAAAGAGATGAAGACAGTAGAGGATATGGAAAACAATGGTTATATTTGATGAACCCAGGTAAAAAACCTGGCCTTTTATTTGATGTGACAAAAAGAAGTGGTCTCATCGATGAATTGGAAAAGATGTTCATAAATAAAATTTACGGAGATAAATCAAATAATTTGACAGATGAAAATGATCGCTCGCAGTTTCGCAAAAAATTATCTGATAGTTTGATAGAGAAAAATGATCGCTCGCAGTTTCGCAAAAATTTATCTGAGAAAATGAAAGAAGAAGATTATTTAAAAATCATAGGGGATTTTGGAAAAAAGATAACAGAAAAAATCATTGGAACGGAGAAATAAATGATAAAGGATTTGATACTACAAGATAATACCAACCAAAGATTGCCTTGTGTTGTGTTGCTTGACGGCTCAACGTCAATGGATGGAAAGGCAATCGATAACCTCAATCAAGGACTATCGATTTTAGAGCGTGAGTTAAAAGCAGATGACGTTGCATCACTCAGGGTACAGCTTTTACTTCTTCGCATAGGCGGACACAGTGATGTTGAAATATTGACAGATTGGACAGACGCAATCGATTTTTCTGCACCACAAGTTGAAGCTAACGGTACTACCCCACTAGGAAAAGGCGTCAATGTTGCACTAAGACAATTAGAAGATCAGAAAAAGAAATACAGACAAAACCAAATAACATACAACAGACCTTGGCTTTTTATAATCACAGATGGTGCCCCTACAGATCTGAATTGGGAAAGAGCTGCAGAAAAAGCAGTGGAAGCAGAGAAAAAGGGAAAAGTTGTTGTATTTCCAATTGGGACCGAAGAAGCGGACTTTGAAATCTTGAATAAATTTAGCTCAAGAGGCGCTATCATGCTCAAAAATCTAGACTTTAAAGAATTATTTGTTTGGCTTAGCCAAAGTGTTTCGGCCGGCTCCCAGACTGAGATCAACTCAGAGACACAACTGCCAGCTATTTCATGGGGCGCGGTACCTAGCTAATGTATAAACTTGGTTCAGTCAGCGTTGCAGGTTTGACGTCAGAAAACAAACCTAAACTCAACCAAGATTACGCAGTATGCAAAGAAACCTCTTCAGGATATGCCGCAGTAATTTCTGATGGAGCTGGATCGGCGATTTATGGTGGTATTGGTTCAAAGTGTGTGAGTAGAACCGTAGTAAAGGCACTACAAAAACAACATATTCTCATAGACGTCGATAGTTTTTCAGAACTAGTCTTCAACGCTGTCGAAAAATCTCTCAAAATTCTGAGGAGATTATCTAGGCTTTATCGTTTAGATGCGCAAATAACTGCGTTTAGCGCCACTCTAGTTATTGCATATCAAACTGGTGACAAGTGTTTCTGTGCACATCTCGGAGATGGCGCATGCATGTTTTTCAATGATGAAAATGAGCTTATCAAAATATCATTACCAGAGAATGGTGAGTACATTAATGAAACATTCTTTGTTTCCAATAAAGATTGGGCAAACAATTTGCGCTGTTTCGAATTTACTGAAAACAAGACGAACTGTTTAGTCATGAGCGACGGGGTAACTCCATTCGCCCTTCTTAACGATGCCCCGTTTTTGGAATTCACCAAACCTATGTTGAATTTTTTGAGAACAGCTACTTTAGATGAAGCCACAGAAGCCATCACAACAATGTTAACTTCACAGAAAGCTACAGGCATATCTAGTGATGACAAGTCACTGGCATGGTGGATTACATGCTAACAGGTGACAAAAACGAGTTTGGAAATTTCAGCCGAATAAAGTTGGATGAGATGAAGGCTCGAGGTGGCGCTGGATCAATATGGACCGTCTCTGGACAAAAAAACATTGTAGCAAAAATTTATCACAAAGATGTAAACATTCGTGAATACCAACCCAAAATTGAGGCGATGATTTCTTCCCGCCCCGACTCACTAAATAAAACTAGTATCAACACACTTTTTCCACCTTACACTTGGCCTCTGTCACAGTTAACTCAAGGTGGCTCTTTTGTTGGCTATTTGATGCCTAAAATTGATTTCACGATCGGCGTTTCTCTCGAAAGATTTTTGAATCGAAAATCACGCCAGGTAGACAAACTATCTAATTTCGTAAGTAATCGTCATCTATTAGCTCATAACTTAGCGCATTCAATTAAAAATATTCATGACAAAGGTCATTTAATCGTGGATTTAAAACCACAGAATTTAGTTGTTCATAGAGAAAAATACCTGATATCGGTCTTGGATACGGATGGCTTCTACATCGGACTTGGTAAAGATAAATCTCACTTTGCTAAACAATTTACACCTGAATATATTGCACCAGAATTCATAAAAAGTTTGCCAAGCAGTGTTGATATCCAACAAGACTACTTTGCCTTGGCTGTATTAATATTTAGGCTTTTTAATAATGGTATTCACCCCTTTCAAGCAGGTATGAAGAGGAGTAATAAGACTATTAACGAGATGGTATCTCGCAAAAACTATGCTTATGGCCTCGCTGGAAATCGAGGCTTAATACCTTCTAGATTTTCTGAACACGAAGCGTGGCCAAAAGACCTCAGAGAGGCCTTCGATCAAGCTTTCCGGTCAAGAAACCGACCTACATGTAATGATTGGACAACGTTACTTAGTCAATTCAACCCAACTGTAAACGAAAGAGCACAAATTTGCCCAGATGATACAGATCATGTTCGTCTGGATAAGCGCTGTGGTACATGTGAATTACAAGAAAAGCTCAATCGTAAATCTTCACTACAAAATAACCAAAATACCTCTACATCAACACCCAAGCAAAAAAACATATCAACTAAAAATACTCAAACAAATATTGGAAAACGAAAAATATTTAAATCAAATTTGATCAAGCGTTCGATTTATATGTCGTTTGTCTTTTATGTAATTTGGTCTATTGTATTTAACTACCTACTTGAGCCAGACTTTGACATTATAATTTGGATGATAGATAGATTTGGCACAAATGCTATCTGGACACTTTCATACGTTATTGGGATAGCGATATTCTTATATGTATATAACCGAGGTAATCCGCGCCGAGATTGCCCGAATTGCGGCGCCTATGCAGGCGCTCTAAAATTTCAAGAAAGTGACCAAGATTTTGTTTGTTGGCACTATCAAACTAAAAATGGCAGGCCTGATAAACGTTACAAATACAACCCTAAGCTATTCAAAATGACATCATATTGGCATTGCAGCTATTGTGAAAGCGATTTGAGATATGACCATGAATTATCAGCCCATCCAAACGAAATAACTACTCGGGTGACAAGCAAATTTGTTATTTAAAATTTCAATATATTGCATAAATTTTCTTCCATAATTTTACCACGAGACTGGTATATAAATATTTTTGTGGCGCTCAGTTTATAATTTTACCAGTTGCAATAATACTATTGTTATCAATTGTGCCATCGCATTCGACAGTCATTAAACAAGCTGTTCATCTATTGCTTAACATGTGACAATTATCTCTGCTATAGACTTGATGTCTCCATTTTTGAGCCTAAAAGCAAAGTTCAACTAACTATGAAATAAACACGACTCAGGTAGTAATACACCACGCTTTTGTCATCATAGCATTCCTGTTGGAGTATTGTCAGACTTACAAAATCAGGTATAGATACCCTACAGAATGCGTTTAATAAAATCTAAAAACCAACTAATGGGACGTTAAATACACCTGACAATACGCCTAGAATAATAAGAAGCTAAAGCTCAAAATCTTTTGCTTCTTATTCCTTACAATTAACACCAATACGCACAACAGAGGGGAAAGCATTATCGCCTGCAGTTATTAAATTGACAGAACTGTTTTCGTTTTTGTACCTAAATTTACAAAAAGAATAACCAGATCCTGAACAGGCATCAACTTCACGAATACCATCATCAATTAGGTTCATGCGCCATACTGGCAAGGATGGCTCTATGGCTTCAATTGGCTCAAAGCCATAATCTATAAGCTCATTTCTTGCCTCTATAATATCTTTTCCAAACACTGATGGCACAATACTAGTTCCATTGCAGTAAGCTGTTAAAGCTGAAATGGTCTTAAGTTCGAAACCACTCAAAGAGAAATGTATATCAGCTACCGGCATCTGAATGGTGTCACCAGAAAACACTCGTATAAAACCCGCATCCATTAGCCGTAAACTTCCTATTAAAGAAGCATCTGAAGCATCAAGATAAATAATACCCAGTAAATTATCTTGTTCAAAAATAGCTATATTGCTCTGTGAAATACTACATGTTCCACTAGTACCTCCATCAAAAGATCCTGCAAAAGCAATAAAATGGTATTTTGCCAATCTTACCTCAGACAAAATTCCCCACCCTTTATTTTGTATTGATCGGGATATTGAGAATTTCTGATCGTCTGTAGGCACGGAGAACCAGGCACAAGGGACTTTGCTTACATCTGGGTGTGGGCCATTGGGAATTGATTTTATCGCATTAAACCTGAAGTTATTAAGGTCACCGCTTATCTCAAACTGAGTGATGTCAGCATTAGAAGCAGTAATAGCACCTACTGACAGCAGCAAAGCTAAACCAGCTAACCTCATACACTTAATTGTAAGTGCCCAAATATGACTTATCATTGTATATTACTTTCATTATGCCTGGGTGAATTTTCTGTTGCCATAATGAAAAATTACTCGGCAACCAATAGGACGTCAAGTTTGTCTGACAATACTTTGTTATAGAAAAGTTAATCTCAAATTTAATTAATATTTGCATTAAAACTTAGTATGATACACTATTAATTTTTAACGTTAAATATTATCTATTAACAAATATCAGGAAGAAAAATGACAAAACATCTCATTGAATTATTTATTCAAGGTACATACCTCTCAATGATCGAATGTGATGATGGTTCGTTATATGAGGAAGACTGTCCGGAATTTACAGAAACAAAATTACCTGGCACAGAAAATTTAGATGCAGATGCTCTCACTCTATTCGTTCAAGAAAATTTGAAAGCAATATGGGACGGTGAATTAGATAACCCAGAACACTTCAGTTCTTACAAAATAATAAAAATAGATGGACCATCAGGCGCATTTTATTCTGAAAATGGAATGAGTATGCGCAGCATTGCTGTTGTATTAGAAATAGAAACTGATGAAGATGTTGATAATTTAGATTTTGATGATTTTTTTCACGCAATTGTGTTTGAACTCACATCTAAAGATATAAAATTTACATTTACTCGTTATGATGAATATTCTTCAGAAATACTTGAACTGAGCACTTAGCAATTAAACTTTGCTGTTAGAATTCAAAAATAAAAATAAGCATAAAAATTTCTACTTAAATATAATAATATCAACCAAATAATTCGTGTTTCCAAGCTTCATATATCATGACCATTGCCAAGGTATCGAGTTCACAATATTTGAGCAATGCAGACTTTAGTTCATTGCGTTCATAATCAGAAATTACTTCAAACTGCATTCGAGCATAAGCCATCAATGCAGCACCACCATTCTTTAATTCATCCTCCTGTGAGAGCAATATAACTTGTTGCTCATCATTATTTTCAAAAAGTTTTGGCAATAAACTGTATGGGTCAGCAACAGACCCATCCAAAGAATTTTGTATCCAAGTCCAAGAATTAAAATTCTTACTCTTTATGCCATGTGAAGTACCATAGATAGGTTTGCTATATTTTGATTTTAAAAACTCTGAGCGACTCAAAATACTTGGCAAAATATACTTAATTGAATTTGAACCATTCGTGCGAGGGTCAAAGTAGAATTTTTTAACTACTTCTAGTAAGTCAATCATTGTTCTATCACCAATCCAGAAATCATCAGATTTCTTGGATGATTGAGTTATAGTTTTAATAAATTGTATTAAATCATCTTTATCTTGCGGCGGTGCAGCATCTACTTGAAGCTGCTCAATTATAAGATTTAAGTAAGTATTTTCATGATTGGAATAACGAAATATAGACCCATCATCCTGAGACAGTTCGTCTTTAAGAGCTCTCACAAAATCATAATTTGGAAAGTACCCAGGCTCCACATTTAGGAATTCACCAGCATGCTTAACAGTACCATCTTTATCTACTGTGTGATGCGAAAATTGAAATGCAATCCCTTCATATGGCGCTCGGTTCGCTCCAAATGGAATTGCAACCATAGTTGTTTCAAAATCGATAAAATGGAGTGGATATACCCAACTGCTCATCTCGTCTTGAAGTCCACTTCGATCTAAATATTCGGTGTCGTCATTATCTTTGGCTTTCTGCACTTGAAGCCACTGTCTTTCTGAATTGGACAAACCATAAGTATTTGAGGAAATATTTATGTCATCTTCATCAAGATCGCTTAAGCTTATTCTACCTTCATCAATAAATTTTTGTTTTCCTCTAAAATTCCAAAGATCAAAAATGGTAGGCTTATCAAAAACTGCAGGATCAATACCAAGAATTCGTTTGAAACATTCTAAACGCCCATCTTTCTTTTTAATTATTTTATCATTGCTTGAGCATACAAATTCACATTGCCCACAATGCGTACCAAGTTGAGATGGAATTATCTGTCCCTGCTCACAAGCAAATGAAAGTCTCATAACCATTTGATCAAAAGTTTCATCAACGCCCAATCCATGATCAGTAGCGGCAAAAATGCCTGCACAGATATTATCTACATTTACAGAAGTTAAAATTTCTGGGCTTAAATGCTCTTTTAGAATATTATCTTCTACTTTGACTTCTTTTCGTCCATTTACTTCTAAAACTCTAAATTTTTGATTTAAACCTGAAGCTGCTATTCTTTTTGATTTATCAGCAAGCATCAGGTGGGCAGAAATCATATTATTTGAAAGTGCACGAGAACAAACCCATTTTTGGAAAGCAACGTCATATAGGTATTTTTTCCAGATAGAATTAGGTGTACCATCTTTTTTTAAGAAATTTGTAGCTTCATTGCCGTTAAATGACTTTGCTTTAACCTCATGAATTTTAATAAAGTTACCTTTTTTTTCTAAAACATCGACCCTTATAAAACAATTTTCATATTTTACTGCAGCTTCAAAAATTATTACGTTTTCATTTTTAAGAAGTTCATTTGTCTTAGCCAATGCTTTTATTGTGTCCAAAGTGCCAATGTTTATACCTTCAGGGAAATATTGTTTGGCCAATTCTCCAACTTGAAAACCACCTTCAGCAAGCGCTGCAAGAAACGTGTCTTCGACCGATTGATTGGCATAATCAGTATCGGCCATGTAAAATAATTTAGTTGGACAGGTCAGCGCCGCTACAAATCTACTTTTTGTTAAAAACATTAAAAGAATTCTTTCAACTTATTATGCCTCATGCTTTATTGATATACAATCATGAACCAACTGGATAGGATGTAGATACTAAGTTGTGAACATGCCGATTTTGCGTACTCTCATTGCTCGAAGTTTCAAAAACTCCTATAAATTTATAAACAGTTTTACCAAGATTGTTTTTAAGATGTGCAAACACAACTCTTTTAAAATTGAAATTCTCCTGGTGAGTAATACTTGACCCATCTAGTTTTCTTTCAATTATAACAGAACCATCTTCTGAAAGCTGATTGTCCCAAAGCGATTTTTTAACTTTATATAATTTTGGAAACCAAACAGTATGTGTATCAGTGTGCCTCCAAGAGCCAGATTGCCAACCTTTATAGTTAGCTCCAAAAATTTTTAAAGCATGATGCTGGTATCGTACAATTACATTGTCTTCTACATTAATGGTTTCTGATTTCATGTATTGCGTTGGATCATATCGAGTATCATCTACAATCCATGGATTGAAAGCACCACGTATAATAGATTTTTCTTTTAGTTTTTTAATGAATTTACAAAAATCTTCAATTTTTTGATCAATAGCTGATAGTGGTAAATTTTTACCATTATGAACATTAAAAACATTTATTTCTTTAGGCGTTAGTTTTGCAGCATCTAAGATTTCGCGATCTCTGTATTTATCTTTTTCTTTTTGCTCTGAATTAAAGTGATAGTCTTCATTAATTTTTAGATAAACTTTAAATTGCGGAAAGTATAAGTCCATAAAATTTCTTTGCGAAGATGTCTTTACATACTGTTGACATACAAATTCAATTTCAGGATCATTCAAGATAAAAAGAATTCTAGATACTATATAGAGTTCATATTTTTTGTGTTTGATTTTTGAAAGCGAGTCCAAAATATAATCATCTTTTTCATTTTTCACATGAAATACTTTCATCATCCATTTCTGTCTTTTTCTTTTCTTTTTTTCTATTGCTTCTGTCAAATGAAGTGTCATGAGCAATAAAAACATTTCCATCTTTATCTTTAAGAAAGCCAGGGTAAACCTTATCTTTTCCTTTATCTCTTTTCATAGTAAATTTTATCTCTTTATTATTTGAATGCCATTAACCACTTAATATGAGAATTAGTCCGAAATAAAATATAATTGAATAGATTGGCGCCATGAATCCAACATTACGATAATCTCTTGCTGATTTTGCTACGTTTCTATCTTTACCCCATTCAGTGGGAAAAAAATATTTTAAAGAAATAAATATTGTTCCTGGC
>Ga0209602_1004369_pt1 | contig 10351 bp, 4 predicted proteins | sample COGITO_mtgs_1205_3_FD_184810 | JGI IMG/M metagenome (GOLD analysis project Ga0209602, IMG submission 184810) | Pelagic marine microbial communities from North Sea - COGITO_mtgs_120524 (SPAdes) (version 2) | ecosystem: Environmental > Aquatic > Marine > Epipelagic ...
GACATTTGAGTTGGTGTTATCAACAGTCAACCCATATGAGGCTGTTCCATCATCATTACAAACTCTCACATTTGTGATAATAGGTTTAAATATAGGCTCAACAACTGGAATTGTTGTTGTGGTGGTGGTCGTTGTAACTGGTGGATCAGGTTTACATGGATCATATGACTCATATTCAGGAGTAAGCACGTCCGTACTAAAATATGTTCCATCAGCACCCTCTTCAGCTGTAATTTTATACATCCATTGAATTGAAGAACCATACGGTACACTTATATTTCCAATAGCTACCGCCTCACCTGGAGCAACGACTGTGGTTCCTAAAGGTGTAAATGGCCCTGTCATATCTGTCCTGTAGAGAACGTCAAAAAATGCAGCTGATTGAACATCAGATGGTACTGAAGCACTGAAGTTTGCTTTTGCCTCAGGATATCCACAGCCAGTCGCAACTGAAGTTGCAAAGGCATTACCAGTTGTATAACAAGACACTTCATCACTTGATGCGGTGGCGATATAATCCTCTGTAAACGTATTGCTTGTATCTGAAATTTGATATCTCCAAGTAATGGAACTACCTGTTGGTACACTTGCCGAGAATGTTGCAGATGCTCCAGCAGCTATTTCGTCATTTGTTGCTGCTTCACCCCATGCATTTTCGTCAAAACGGTACTCCACTTTAAAAAATCCTGAAATATTTGATAGAGAGTTATCTATTGTCAGCGTTGATGCTTTTGAACTACCGCTACATGCCCCTAATGCAACTGATGCTGTTGGCTCAAGTAATGGACAGTCTGCTGCGATTGATAATGCAGTGGAGTTTGGACCTGTTGTTACATAGGTATTAGTAAAAGAACCACTTGGCAACCTTTCTTCATATCTCCAGTAAATTGTTGAACCTCCAGGCACGACAACTCCATCTAGTGTTTTCGCTGTATTGTCTTGAATCTCTAAGTCTGTTACGTCAGCTCCAGAAAATGTAGCGGCTGTCCATGTAGAGTTATCAAATGAATAATAAGCTTGTATGAATCCAGAAATATTTGATGAGTCTAGATTTTGAATAGTAATAAATGATGTAAATACACCATCTTGGCAAGACGCAGTTGGTGTTAGTGTTGCTGTAACTACAAGTACAGGACAATTGACAGCTGCACTTTCATCTAATGTTGTATACGACCCTGTTGAGAAGTCCCTTGGTGTAATAGATGATTTATACCGCCAAGTAATAGTCGAGCCATGTGGAACATCGACCGTTAAGGTCTCCGTTGCATCAGCTGCAACTTGTGTATTAGTGTCTTTTTCGATCCAATCACCATCATTGATTTTGTATTCAACGAAGAAGTACGCGTTTCTTGTTGCTGCTGCGTTTTGCATTGTAAACGTTGAAGTTGCTGGACCATCATTAGTCCCACTTACAGTCTGCAAACACGAGCCAATTGCACTGGAAGCAGTTGGATTGATGTATGGACACTCTACTGCCTCACCATCATTTGCTGAAATTACAGGTGCATCAGCTATAGCAGCAAAGCTACCACCATCATATTTAGCTTGATATCTCCAATCTATTGTGCTTCCATCTGGTACTGCTTGGGTAAATGTTGCCGTTGCGTTCACTAAATCTCTACCGGACCCAGATCCAAATGCGGCACTTTCTGCAGTGTGGTCGGTCCAACTTCCATCATCTATTCGATACTGTACGTAATATTTAAGTGGTGTTGTAGAAATATTGTCTTCGTTTTCAAAATTATCAGTGTATGTATTTACATCTATAGAAAGAGTTGAGTCAACAGAAGCACCTGAACATGTACCTAAAGTAGTAGAGGCTAGTGACGCTGCTGTATTACAGCCATCTCCAGGAGTAGGAGGACTTGAAACTGTTGTATAATCTGAATCAGAAACTGGGTCAACACCATTAGCTGGAATTGCTAAAGAAGAGTTGAGTGCATAATATCTCCATGCAATTGTGTCACCAACTATAAGATCTTCCAACGTATATGTTTGAGATGAATCAATATCTACTGATTGATTTTCTACAGCAGTGACCCAGCCAGCAGAATTTTTGTTGTATTGAACTCGGTAGTAAGCAACTGTATCTGCCCCACTGCCGTTATTCATCGTAAAGACTTGAGGCAAAAATCCAAATGTTGTTCCACTACATGTACCATTTACAACTGAGACAGTCGTATCAATAGTTACACTAGGACAGCTGACTGTGTATACAGCTGCATCGCCTGTATAAGAAACATCAGTAAAACTTGACGGTGTTGTTGTATATGCTTCATTTTGAACAGCATATTGGAAATCTACTGTATCCCCATCTGTCAAAGTTAGGGAATATGTCTCAGTTCCACCTGCTGTCACTTCTTTTGAGTCCCATCCATCCACAGTAGTAAAATCTCCCCCGTTAATGCTTACTTGTAGATGGAAGTGTGCAGATATTTCAGCACTTGATCCATCATTTTTAGCATCAAAAGTGAAAACTTGTTGATTAGATCCAGTAGCTCCGCAAGCTCCTATTGTAGTTGTAACACTTGTGTCAATTTCATGTGGACAATTTGCTACATCGGTAAATGTTGTATTAGTCCAATCTTTAGCTGCCGCATCAGCAGAATCAGTACCTATTTTATATCTAAATTGTTGTCTATTTCCATCTGAAATTCTGCCAGAACCTAGGGCTTTTTGTGCTCCTGCGGCTAATGTTCCTGATTGAGCTACTCCCCAAGTACTTCCACCATCCACACTTGACTCTTTATAATAGAAAATAGAAGAGCTCTCGTTATTTGTTATAGTGAGAGTTGAAAAGGACGTTCCTACTCCGTACGCACCGTAAGTTGTGGTACAACCTAACCCAGTTCTTCCTATTTCTATGTTTAATTCACAACTAACCGTATCACTTGCAGTAAGATTTTGTGGGGTTAATCCTCCAAATTCTCCATCCATATCTGAAGCAGTAATTCTCCATGATATGCTTTCACCATTGCTCACTGCTTGAGAGATTGAGGTATTGGTTGCGCCTGTACCAACAGACAAATTCGCAGAAGCTGTGGTGTAGCTTGAGCCACCATTTAAAGAGTACTCAACTTTATAATAGGCTGTTGCGTCTGACTCATTAGTAATTGATAATGTAGAAGTCCTTGTCGCATTAGGTGCTGAACTTGAACACGTTCCTAATGTTTGTGAATAACTACTATCAGGCGAAATCGGTGTAGTAACACACTCGGAAGCATCAACAGTAATTGTCTCGCTAAGTGTTCTAACTTCACTTGTATCCGATTGGTTAGTTGCAGAAAGAGTTACTGTTACTAGTCCATTGCTTGAGCCAGTTGATACTATAGTTGCAGTTCCTCCTGGTTCAAGCGTCGTATCAATAGCTTGATACGGAGGTGAAATTGATCCTAAAAATTTAACACTAGGTGTTATTTTCCCACTAGCTTCTAGGTTTGATAATGTAATAGTAACTTTCTTTCCTTCACCTGTACATGAACCTGCAGCTACCACGCTAAGAGAAGGTTCAAAGTATTGTCTTGGAGTACCTGTATGACAAGCAGATCCATCATTCTTGGAGGTTTTTTGCATATTTCCTAATGAAGTTCCAAACGAAAAAGAACTGCCATTGTATGAGATTTTTCTAACCTCACCATTCCCATTGTAAACTGCGTATACTTCTTCTCCACCGAAAGCAAAAGTCGCACCTACGTTACTTCTACTTGACCAACTCCCTCTACTTAAGTAGTGATCTTTAACCTTAATATTAATAGCAGTACCGTATGCCTGTGTTATATAGCCAAGTACTACCCTTTGAGTAGAAACGTCATAACCAACAAAACTTGGATCTATACCTTCATGTTTTGGCCAAGCAGAACCATCTCTAAGCCAAGCAATATCATCAACTGTGGCCAATCTTGCCCGCGTACCATTGGTGTCAACATTAAAATACGCTATAGGCGCGCTTGGTCCTTGATAATTATAGGAACGTGTAAGCCTCCAACCTTTTGCACCATTAAAGAACCCTTTAGCTGACACAATGAATTTTTGATTATTGTGCTCAAAATACGTGGCTGCATCGTATATTCCTTTAACCGATATGCTTCCTCCTACTTGACTACCTCTGTTACTATTTGATGGTAAATAATAGAGCTGCAATTGATCCCTATTAGTTTTAGCTAGAGCAAACATATGACCTTGATCATCCATTGCCGATCCCTTAATATCCTTAAAATTACCAACTGCAGTTGACCCCAACTTAGTGTAACTTTTTACAGGATCAGTTTTTGAAGTCTCTACGTTGTATCTATAAATATTTAGAGCACTACTACTTTGTTGAGTTTGATAACCATACAGATCTCCGCTTGAAGATTTACAAGCAAAGGCTAGAGATGAGTTAGCAAATGCAGGTTGACTGTTAACTACCTCGATTGTTGTAAATGCAAGAGAGAATACCATTAAAAAAGAAAGTGAAAAATTTAATACTTTTTTCAAGTTTTTGCCCTATTTTGTTGCCCTTGTTTGCTAAATCCTAAATAAATTAGTCTTTATATGTAATTATTTTACATGGAAATCCTTCCAAATAGTGTATTTCGGAATAATTTCTAAGAGAAAATTTTCTTACTTAAAGTATTATTTTTTAAATAAAGTAAGAAGAGATTACATCCACTACACCTTGAATTTCAGAAGAACACTCTTTATATTCTTCTTTTTCATCAATACTGATGTTCTTAGCTTCTACAAGTAAAGGAGAGATCACATTGCTAAATTTCTCGGGTGAAGCAGTAGCAATAGCAACAGTTGGGAGATTTGAAGTATGCTCTAACGCCATATTTATAGAAGTTACAGAATGTGGGTCAAAAATAACTCCGAATCTAGCAAATAGATCAGTGATGTTATGCTCGATATCACTATCAAGGTAGGTTTTTGACTTAAATATGCTCTCTACCTTAGCCATAGCATCTATGTTTAATGTAGATGAGTTAGAAGCACTGAGATTATCATAAAAACTACCTGTCTCTCCTTGTAAATCAAAAATAAGTCGCTCTAAACTTGAGGGAATCTGAATATCCATACTTGGTGATAGACTTGGCTTTGTCTCATTTGGTTCTAGCACCCCACTTTCGATAAATCTTCTTAGTACATCATTAACATTTGTAGTACAGAGAATCTCACTTATTGGTAAGCCATGCGCTCTGCCGTACCAAGCAGAGTAGGCATTGCCAAAATTTCCTGAAGGTATTGCTACATTTATTGGTGAGCTAAATTGTTTTGTCAGCCAGACGTAATAAGAGATCTGACCCATGACTCGAAGCCAGTTAATAGAGTTAAGAGAGATGATTCTTCGCTGAAATGGATTCGTTGCTAATAACTCTTTTGCTATTCTCTGACAGTCGTCATAAGAGCCCTCCACGGCAATATTGAGTACATTGGGTTGAATAACTGTAGTCATTTGTTTTCTCTGATATGCACTAATTTTATTTTTGGGATGTAGAACAACAATATCAATATTATCTGAATCTTTTACGGCTTGGATCGCTGCACTACCCGTATCTCCACTAGTTGCAACAATGACTAGTCCACGTTCGCCCAACTCCTCTAAACGTTTATTGGCAATGGCGCCAAGTGGTTGTAAAGCATAATCTTTAAATGATTTTGTCGGCCCATGAAAGAGCTCCATAACGACTGTAGATTCATTTAACTCTCGAAGTCTTGGCTCAGGTGATTCCATAAAGCCAGAATAGAGAGACAGATCATCCACATATTTTGCTGCAGCACTATCTAATGCAATAAAAATTGTTTTAACAAAATCCTCATAGGAGAGGTCTTCTTGTGTAAGGTGTGAAAGATTTTCTAGGGTGAGTGAATCTGGAAGGTAAAGGCCATTGTCTTTTGCAACACCAGATAAAATTACTTCATCAAATGCTAACGACTCTGTACTGCCTCTTGTTGAGTGATAATTTACCACTTAGCTGTAGACACGAAGTGTTGATGTGATTTTAGATACCGATGAAAGAGCAGTTAGCTGCATCAAGGAGGTTTCTAATGCTTTTTCAGGTGCTTCATGGGTAATAAGTACAAGCTCAGCTTTATCCCCACGACCCTCTTGAATCACTGATTCAATACTGACACTATTCTCTCCAAGTGTCCCTGCAATTTCTGCAAGCACTCCCGGTTCATCTGCAACAGATAATCTTAAAAACCAACTAGATAGTACTTCATCAAAATCCTTTTCTCCATGTTTATTTTCTCTGAGTGGATACCAGTTTGATTGCTTACTATTTATTTGATGACACGCACTAAGCACATCTCCAATGATTGCACTCGCAGTTGGTTCAGCACCAGCACCTGGTCCAGAGAATACAAGTTGATTAATGTTCTCTCCCTCAACAACTACTGCATTTAAAGCACCTCTAATAGAAGCTAGAGGATGTTTTGTATCAAGCAGTACTGGAGTCACTCTTGCGTTAAACCCCTCTTCATTGTCTACAACTGCTACGAGTTTGATAGTTTTACCTAGTCTCTTTGCCCATGAGAAATCCTCTTTTGTGATGTCTGATATACCCTTCGTAAATACTGCATCAGCTACAGGGGTTGCGCCAAAACAAATCATAGATAAAATAATGGCTTTATATTTTGCATCTATGCCTTCAACATCATTTGTTGGGTCTGGTTCTGCATACCCTAACTCTTGTGCTTCTTTAAGTGCATCTTCGTAACTACTTCCCTCTTCCATTGCAGTGAGTATGTAGTTGCTTGTTCCATTAATTATTCCAGAAACTCTCGTGAGCTCCTCTGTTCGTAAACTTTCAATAAGAGGTTTCAGAACTGGAATACCTGCTGCAACTGCTGCTTCAAAATATAGATTAGTTTTGTGTTCTTGTGCAAGCTCTATAAGCTCTTTCCCACAGTCAGCAATAATATCTTTGTTTGCCGTAATCACAGATTTTCCACTAGTGAGCACTGTTTTTATATATTCTTTTCCGGGATTTATACCACCAAGTACTTCAATCACAACATCAATCTCATCATCATTAATAATGTCATCAATATTGTCTGTAAGGAGTTTTTTATCTAGTGATCTATCTTTATTTAGATCTGCAACCAGAACTTTTTTAACGGTGATGTTGAGCAGTGAGTTGTCTACATTGAGTAGACGCACAATAACAGCAGAGCCTATATTTCCTGCACCAAGTACTGCTATATTGACGTTTGATTTACTCATAATTAGTAAGAATAGATGTTACAAACAATGAAACAAGAGTTTTGTTTAATTTATTCTATGTCGGATAAAGAACGCTTAATGGTTTGAATGTTCCTAAATAAATAAATGTTGTCATCTGAATCAAAAACAAAATCAATCACATAGCCGTATGATAAAATTATTGAATTTTGCTGAACACCTTGATTACTAAAAACGGAAATTAACCGTGTTCTATAATTTAAATTACCAATAGGTGTTACGTATTCATTTAAAAAATAAATATTGTCATTGCTGTCCAGACCCAAGTGCAAAACTTGTCTTCTATCCCATGCCGTGTACTCGGGTCTATAAAACCATTGACACGTTCCTGTGGAATCAAGTTTTACTAAAACGTAATAGTGACCTTTCGTACCTGCGTCAATACTTGTTCCGCAAATCTCTGTTTGGGTGTGGTAAACATGGTATGTTGCAAATACATCTCCATTGCTGTTAACAATAATGTCGCCTCTCCCGGTAGCAATTTCATTCCAATGCCATACGTAATTATCAGAAGAATCTAATTTAACTATCAAGACCTCGTCTGAAGTTGTAGAACAGGACAATGTTGTACTTTCAGAACCATCTACATTAGAAAATGTATTAGTAAGACCATTACTTTTACACCAACCGGTTAAATATTTGTTATCTTGAGAATCAACAAATACTCTATGGCCAGAAGTATGAGTGCCTGTTACGGTTTTCAGCCATTGCACATCTCCAGATGGATTTATTTTCATGTAAAAAGCCCTACTAACATTTACTGAAGAAAGTGTGAATGTTCCAAAAGTAATCGAAGAACTTGTATTAGTAGTTTGTTGTAGCATAGTTCCAGCAATATATATATTTCCAGAAGAATCTGTATCAACTCCACGCCCATAATCAATTCTTACACCGGAAGTAGTGGTAACAACCCAATCAGGGTCACCATTTTGATCAAGTTTGAGAATAAAGGTAGACCCACCCGGTGTGTAATGTGGAGGTCCTGTAGCAGTCTGTGTACCAGTCCCAAAATCTATAGACCCCTCAAAGTATCCCGTAACAATAGTATTGCCACTTTGGTCAACAGCCATGTCATATACAGTACTTTGTGAAGAACTGCCAAATGTTTTTAGCCACTCTAAGTCACCCAAATGATTTAATTTATATACAAATATGTCCTCCTCACCAATCGTTGTAAGTGTTTGCGAACCGAATGTCGTATCGGATTGAACATAAGTTCCAGCTGCGTATAGATTGTTACTTGAATCAATGTCAATTGCTGATTCATAAAGGTGTCGTGAAGAATAATTTTGTTCAAAAGTGTAATTAGTAGAAACAGGAATAGTTGTAGTTGTAGTTGTAGTTGTAGTTGTTGGTGTTGGAGGATTTGGATTTATAGTCAAAACATAGCCTGACTCTAAAGCATCTTGTTCATTTCTACAGGACATAACTGTATTTGCTTCTCCTGAAATTGTATAAAGAGTATAGGGTTGAAAACTTTCATCATCACAAGTCACAGGCACTGTAGTTGTAGTAGTCACAGGCACTGTAGTTGTAGTAGTTACAGGAACTGTAGTTGTAGTAGTTACAGGAACTGTAGTTGTGGTCACAGGAACTGTAGTTGTGGTCACAGGAACTGTAGTTGTGGTCACAGGAACTGTAGTTGTCGTTACAGGCACTGTAGTTGTAGTTACAGGAACTGTAGTTGTAGTTGTTACAGGAACTGTAGTTGTCGTTACAGGAACAGTAGTTGTCGTTGTTGAATCATCAGAATCGGTAAATAAAGGAGTTGAAGATATCTCTTGATCAATGAGTTCTGTGGGAGTTGTTGTTAGAACATCTATTTGTTCAACAGTATCGATTATCTCTACCTCAGCAACTGAATCATTTGCATTCGATATTGAAAAGCCAAAAATGGTGAAGGCAGTGAGTCCAAAGAGTAAACCTGTTGCAAAAGTTCTTCTCTTAAAAGCCTTTTTGATAAAATCTATGAGAGTAAGTACAGCTTTATTAAAAACAATTCCAATGCGCCTATTCTTTTTTAGATATTTTATAATTTTCGATACATCCTCCTCACTTAAAGAGGATTGATGAGCCTTGACATTGATACCTAGAATCTCAGCAACTTCGAGGACCTTTTTAGAGGTAATATTTAATTGATTTGCTAATTGGTATACTCTCACAATGTAATATTACTTGTAATATTTTCTAAGACAAAAGATTACTTAAAAAGAAGCCTCTAACGCTTCTTTGCAGTCAATGTACCAAGCACAGTATTCAATCATGTCAGTAAACCATTTATTATCATCTGATTCTAAGTAAGCTCTTTGAACATAATTTGTCCATTTCCCTCCATAGTAATGCACAAAAGCATCAGCGAAATTTTCTTCATTCCCAAATCTTTCATGTGCTAAGTCTCTAAATGAGCCACCATTATTAGTAAAACATTTATTTAGAATACTATATGAATAAGCGTGAGCAGCTTCGTGCAGTAGAATGTCTTGTAAATGTCCTGACTTAATACCACGATCAGAAATCCAAATTGACTTCTCCCATTCGTTACCATAACGACCATCAGCCCCATAACCTAGAGGATCAAAGACTCCATATACACACCTGTCATATAGTGCCTCCCCATATGGGTGGCAACCGTTAATCACTTGTACCTCATCCGATAATAGGTTTCGAAAGGGTTGCGGAAGCTGATATATAGCTAATTGTATTCTCCAGTTATCTACTTCATCTCCTTCAAAGCCTGGATAGTCATAGATGAGGTTTGAGACATTGTTAATAAAATCTTGACTACTTATATATGAACTTTGATGATTTTCAATTTCAAACAGTTCATCTCCATCTATAGTTTTACATTCTGAAAATAAACCATCTCTAAGCTTTTCTGCTGCTTCAGTAAACGTATAGGGTCCAAACTTATTACAATTCTCATCAAACAAAGTAAACGTTTGTTCTTCGGGGTCAAAAGTATCATTAAAGATGTTTACTTGTTGTTGAGAGTTTACATATTGAACTCTGATAACTTCTCTTTCGAAATAACCTATTAAGTCTATTTCTAAAACTTCGGAAACTAGAAAAATAAATAAAATAATGACTATGAAAACTAAAGCAAACTTTTTCATCTGTATTTACATT
>Ga0209602_1004376_pt1 | contig 10340 bp, 5 predicted proteins | sample COGITO_mtgs_1205_3_FD_184810 | JGI IMG/M metagenome (GOLD analysis project Ga0209602, IMG submission 184810) | Pelagic marine microbial communities from North Sea - COGITO_mtgs_120524 (SPAdes) (version 2) | ecosystem: Environmental > Aquatic > Marine > Epipelagic ...
GAATAACCCAATCCCTCCACGGCCACATGGTTCTCTCAAAATCATCCTGATAGCCGTGGGTGTCTGCATACCTTGAAATGGCCAACCATTCAGAGGCCATGTGTTCCGCGTAATCTGCGGTGCTAAATAAACTATCTACTATTTTGTCATATGCGTTAGGGTCTGTATTGGACACAAATGCTTTTACAGTTTCTGGGCTAGGCGGCAATCCTGTAAGGTCCAAAAATACCCTTCTTAAAAGCACTTCTTTGGATGCTGCTTCAGAGGGGTCTAGGCCTTTTTCAAGGAGTTTTTTGTAGACAAAAGCATCTATTTCGTTGGCTCCCCAACTGGGGTTTAGATTTGGAACTTTTTCTGCTGTTGGAGGGCTAAATGCCCAATGTTCTTGGTAATTACCTCCTTGGGTAATCCATTTTTCCAGGACCTCTTTCTCGTATTCACTAAGGCTTAGATTGGATTCTGGAGGTGGCATTTGGGTGATTGGGTCTGTGCTGTGTATGCGCACCACTAGTTCACTTGCCTCTGGTTTGAATGGGACTACGGCTTGGCGGTCTTTGGCTTTGCCAAGGGCCATATAGGCCCCCGCTGCAGTATGCAGCGAAAGACCGCCCTGAAGGGCATTTTTATCTGGCCCATGGCATTTAAAGCACCTGTCTGAAAGTATGGGCTTCACGTGAAAAGTAAAGTCTACGGAATCTGGCACCTTTTCTAAAAGCATTCCAGTATTGACGTCTTTTATTTTGGGCCCTTTGGTTTGGCATGCCACCACAACAAATAACAGTATTATAGAAAATAACACCCCTAATTTTGCAGTAGCTGCTTGTGTTTTACTTAAGTAATAAAGTAGGCGCATGGTATTTCTTGTTTAACTTACTTAAGGTCTAAATAAAAAACCCTTTGTGCAATTAATTTAGACAAACGACAATGCCCTGTGGCTTAATAGATTGTACTACAAGACAAACACCTTAGCCATTTGGCCACGCCTTAACTAATAAGGTCTTGAAGAATTTTAGACTTTACTTCCGTAATATAACTTCTGCCTATTGTAAACCGTTCTCCTTGTATTTCTATACTATTTCCTTCTACAGATTCTATACGGTCTATGGCTACTGTAAAAGACCGGTGTATTCTGATAAATTTATCTGGAGGAAGCTCATCTGTAAAGCTGCTCAATGTTTTGTGGATAATGTATTTTCCTAAATCTGTTTTGATTCTGATGTAGTCTTTTAGGCTTTCAATAAGGACTATTTTGTTCAGTTCAATTTTTTGCAATTTCTTTTTGTCAATTTTCACAAAAATACTCTTCGTTTCAGTAGTTGAATGGTCTAGAACTTCTCGGGGTTTTCTTAGCTGTATGACTCTTTGAACAGATTTTAAAAACCTCGGAAATGGGATGGGCTTGACCAGATAGTCAATGGCTTGAAGTTCAAAGCTTTCTAGGGCATGGGTTTCATGGGCGGTGGTCATAATGACCATGGGTTTTACCTCCAAACTTTTTAGAAAAGACAAGCCATCTAGTACAGGCATGTTAATGTCTAAAAAAATAAGGTCTAAAGGATTATCTTGAACAAAACTTGCTGCTGTTACTGCATTATTAAAACTAGCCACAAGTTCAATGTCATTAATTTCTTTGCAGTATTTTTCCAGAATGCTTACTGCTAAGGGTTCGTCGTCTATAATGATGGTTTTCAGACTCATACTTTTAATTTGAGTTTTACGGTAAAGTGTTGGTCGGTTTGGTTTATTTCTAAATGATACTCTTGGGGCTTGTAACCCAGTTCTAGTCTTTTTTTCACATTGGCCAAGCCAATACCACTGCTGTTTTTGTTTGCATGGATTAGCGATTTGGCGTCTTGCGTGTTTACGGGTAAATTATTACAAACTTCAAAGTACAAAAAATCTCCCGTTACTTGAGCACTTAGAGAAATTTTCACCGCGCCTAAATTTTGATTTGCACCGTGTTTAAAACTATTTTCAATAAGTGGAATCAGTAGCATGGGTGCAATTTTTTTGCCTTCTAAATCTCCTTTAATATCCACCGTTACTTTTAAGTGATCACTAAATCGAATGCGTTCTAGGTCTATGTAATTTTGAATGCAGTGGAGTTCGCTCACTAAATCTTGTTTTCTTTTTTTGGTGGCGTATAATAAATAGCGCATCAGCTCGGAGAGCTTAAGAACCACTTCAGGTGCTTTGTCTGACTTTTCTAGGGTGAGGCCATAAATATTATTGAGGGTATTAAAGAAAAAATGGGGAGACACTTGGGACCTTAAAAAACGCAACTCAGTAGCCAATTGTCTTTTTTCTAAATCGTTAAATCGATTGTTTTCTCCCAGCCAGTCAATGGTCACTTTAATTGCCGTGACAAAGGCTACTACGTAAAATTCGCCCAGCATCATTTGAAGGGCGTAATTGAAACTTAAACCATCGGGTTCTTCGGGTCCTTCGGGCCATACATTGGTGGTGCTCACCAAATAATAGGTGAGGTAGTATTTTAAAATCAGCATTAAAAATAAAGACAGCACCACTAGTCCAGCGTAACTCCAGTATTTTTTTTTGTATACAAACTTTGGCATGAGGTAATAAACATTAAGGTAAGCCAAAGTCATATGAATGGGAAAGCCCAGTAAATTTGTTTTTAAAGAGTAGCTATAATCGTCAAAATAACTCCCCCATCTAATGGTGTTAAATAAGATGTAAATAGTCCAAAAGATCACATGATGCCTTTTTGTAATTTGATATTTCTTCGAATAAGAAGGTTGGTTAAGTAGGGCGTCTATTTGATTATCTGCAATCATGGAGGTTATTTAAGCGGTGCTATCAAAAAAATGAATTTAGGAAGTTTTTATTGTTTTAATAAGGATGTTGTATGCCTTAAATGCATTGTCATTGGTCTAAATTCTTTTAAAATTCTTTTAAAATTAACAAAATTGGATCAGATTATAAGTATACCTTGTGGGGTGAAATTTAGTTTAAATTCTGCTATAAGAATACAATTTGTAATTTTAGAATAACATTTACTAGGTATTATTCATGAAAATAATTTTAAAAAATTGCCTTTTTTTTAGTCTGAGTTTCTTCTTTGTGGCCTATTCTTCAGGGCAATCACTTCCATTTGAATCCAATACGCCCATACCGCATTCTTATGTAGCTTACAGGACGTCTGAGACTATTTTAATAGATGGTATGGCGGAGGAATCTGTTTGGGACAGCACGCCATGGACAGCTCCATTTGTTGATATTGAAGGGTTAAAAAAGCCAAAATACAATACCCAAATGAAAATGTTATGGGATGAGAAATATTTGTACTTCATGGCTAGACTTGAAGAGCCACATGTTTGGGGTACATTAAAGCAGCGGGATACGGTTATTTTTTACAACAATGATTTCGAAATTTTCATTGATCCAGACGGAGATACCCATAATTATGTAGAATTTGAAATGAATGTGCTCAATACGGTTTGGGATTTGTTTTTGACTGCACCTTATAGAAACAATCCTAAAGTATTAAATCAATGGGACATGAAGGGGGTTTTGTCTGCAGTCCATGTAGCGGGTACCATAAACGATGCTTCTGACTCAGACCAAGGCTGGTCTTTAGAAGTAGCCATACCATGGACTGTTTTTAATGAAGTGACTCAAATGAATGCCACTGTAGCTGGAACTTTCTGGCGTATGGGTTTTTCTAGGGTCAATTGGGAATTTGAGTTAAAAGAGGGCCGTTACAGCCGTAAAAAAGACCCCAACGGATCCTATTTGCCTGAATACAATTGGGTGTGGTCTCCTCAAATGGTGGTGAATATGCACGAACCAGAAAAGTGGGGATATGTGTATTTCAGTGCTAAATATCCTGGTGAAGCGGAAGAATTTACGCCCCCTGAACAAGAGCATTTAAAATGGTTCATGTACCAGGAATACAGAAAATTATTGGCGGCACATAAAGCGGGGCTGCCTTTAAATAAATCCCTCATACAAAGTAATGTAGTGTGGAAAGGTACTGAAGTAGTTTTAAATATAGCCCTTCACGCCACAGGTTTTAGCCTGCTTTGCGACAGTCCTTTTGGTCCTGAAACTTTAGAAATAAACCCCTATGGTAAATTTATACGTTATGAAACTAACCACCCTTAAACGCCCTATGATTTTTGGGCTTTTGGCCCTCGTATTTTTGAGTGCCTGTCAAAACAAGCCAAAGACTTTGGCGGAAACACCTGTTAAAGCGCCATTTAAATATTGGACTTGGACTACAGCTAACCCGGAAAGGACAGATGCCTCTTATGTGGCTGAGTTTGAAAAATATGCCCAAAATGGCATAGATGCAGTGTTGATAAATACCAACACAGACCCTAGTCTTCTAGCGCGTTTGGTGCCCATAGCTGAAAAAGCAGGATTGGAAGTGCACGCTTGGATTATGGCGATTAATAGGCCTGGAGATAAGGAGGCAGAAAAGCACCCAGAGTGGTATGCAGTGAGTAGGGACGGTAAATCTTGCTTTGACCAGCCACCCTATGTGGGTTATTACAAATGGATGTGTCCCACTAGAAAAGAATCCAGAGACCATGTGCTTTCTCTTGTAGCTGGTTTGGCTAAAGTTAGCGGGGTGGCAAGTGTTCACTTAGATTATATTAGGTATTCAGACATTTATTTACCCGTGGGACTTTTGCCAAAATACAACTTGGTTCAAGATACGGAACTGCCAGAATTTGACTTTTGTTATTGCGAGGTTTGTGTGGCGGAGTTCCAAGAGAAGCACCACAGAAATCCTTTAGAAATGGTGCATCCTGAAATTGATATAGAATGGAAGCAGTTTAGGTTAAATAAAGTAAAAAGTATTGTAGACGCTGCTTATGACATTGCCCATAAAAACAATAAAATGCTCACTGCTGCCGTGTTTCCTTATCCGGAGATGGCAGACCATATGGTGCGCCAAAGGTGGGACAAATGGAATATAGATGCGGTTTTGCCTATGATTTATAACAGTTTTTATAACGAAGGGGTAGATTGGATTGGTTTTGCTACCGCCCAAGGAGTAAATGATTTAAAGGGCAAAGGGGTAGGTTTGCACACAGGGGTGTACGTACCCCCTATGAGTGCTGAAGAGGTAGGTTTAGCTATCAGTGAGGCCCAAAACAATGGGGCCAACGGTGTTTCTTTTTTTGACGGAAATGCCATAACAGCAGCCCAATGGGAAGTGATTAAAGCATCTAAGAATACACAGAAATAATAATGTTTGCTCATGAACCCTTTTAAAAAAACATATTACACTGCGCTGCTATTTGTGAGTTTGTCTTTTTATTCTTGCCAAGATGCAACTGATTTAAAAACACCCACAGCAGCAGAACAAAGCAGTAGCTTAGTAGATTTTGTAAATCCTTTTATTGGAAGCTCAAATTTTGGTACTACAAATCCAGGGCCTATTGCCCCTAGAGGGATGGTAAGTGTGAGCCCCTTCAATGTGGCTGGAATTCAAAATTTTCCTATGGAAAAAGACAGCCGTTGGCTTTCTACGCCCTATGTAAACGAAAATAAATTTTTAACTGGTTTTAGCCATGTTAATTTATCTGGTGTTGGCTGTCCAGAACTGGGTGTAATTATTGCAATGCCAACAGCAGGCGCTTTAGAAACGAGTCCATCTGAATACGGTACTACTTATAGCAACGAAAAAGCTTCCGTGGGATATTATGAGAATGAGCTGGACCGATATGGGATTAAGGTAGCCACTACAGCAAGCACAAGAGTAGGAGTGAGTCGCTATACCTTTCCAGCTGGTCAGGCCAATATTTTATTAAACCTAGGCTTGGGTCTTACTAATGAGCAGGGGGCTAGTTTAAAAAGAGTGTCTGATACTGAAATTGAAGGGATGAGACAAGTAGGAAGTTTTTGCTACTACAAACCAGAAGAAGCTTATCCTGTCTATTTTGTGGCAAGGGTTTCTAAGCCTACCCAAGTACAGGGATTTTGGAAAAGACCCACTAAATACCATGGAGAAGAAGCGCAGTGGATGGGATACAATGGCAAAACCAGACTAATGAAAGGTTTCAGGCAAACAGTTGTTGGAGACAGTATTGGCGCTTATTTTACTTACCAGTTTGAAAAGCCCACCGAAGTGGTCTTGCAAATTGGGGTATCTTATGTAAGCATTGAAAATGCCCGAGCCAACTTAATATCAGAGGTAGGTGGGCAATCTTTTGATCAAATTAGGGCAAATACCACGGCACTTTGGGAAGAGGTACTTTCTGTGGTTCGTGTAAAAGGAGGAAAACCAAATGCAAAAGAAATTTTTTATACGGCTTTGTACCACACACAAATTCACCCCAATGTGCTTAATGATGTAGACGGTTCTTACCCTGCCATGGGTTCAAGAGAAACTTTGAGTACCAAAGACACCAGATATACGGTGTTTTCTTTGTGGGATACCCATAGAAATTTACACCCATTAATGAGTCTGCTTTATCCCCAACAACAGTCCAATATGGTGAAAAGTATGTTGGAGATTTATAAGGAGAGTGGCTGGCTCCCCAAATGGGAATTAAACGCCACTGAAACCACCACAATGGTAGGAGACCCAGCTGGTATTGTTATTGCAGATACTTATCACAGGGGAATTCGTGATTTTGACGTTGCCTTGGGATTAGAAGCTATGAAAAAAAGTGCTAGTCAGATTTATAACAATCCTTTACGCCCTGAATTAGGCACTTATATTGAAAAGGGCTATTTAGGAGCAGAGCTATATGAAAGTGGTTCTGTGTCTATTGTTCAGGAGTACAACCTAGCAGACTTTGCTATTGCAGCCTTGTCCAAAACTTTGGGCGATACCGAATCTCATGCGCTTTTTCTTGAAAGATCTAAGTCTTATAGAAAATTATTCGATCCATCATATAATTTACTTAGGCCAAAAAATTCAGATGGATCTTGGCTCCGTCCGTTTAATCCAGATACAGGGGCTAATTTTGTAAAAAACCCTGGTTATATTGAAGGAAATGCATGGCAATACACCTTTATGGTGCCTCACGATATTAAAGGGCTCATTGATTTAATGGGTGGAGGGCAGTCTTTTGTGCGTCAATTAGATAAAGTTTTTAACAACAATCAGTTTGACATGGCCAATGAGCCAGATATTGCCTATCCTTTTCTCTACAATTTTGTGAAAGGAGTAGAATGGAAAACCCAAAAGCGGGTAAGGGAGCTGTTAGACACCTACTTTAAAAACAGTCCAGACGGCCTTCCTGGTAATGACGACACAGGCACTATGAGTGCTTGGGCAGTATTTTCCATGATGGGATTGTATCCTGTAACACCATCTTTGCCGGTTTATGCAGTTACTTCACCAAGTTTTAGCGAAATAGAAATTCGCTTAGATCCCAGATATTATCCAAATGAAACGCTTACCATTCGCTCTAATATGCCTGAAGACAATACTTTTATAGATAGTGTGTCATTGGATGGAAGTTCTTTAAGCCGCTTTTTTATCTCCCATGAAGATCTGGTAAACAGCAAAGAGTTGATTTTTCTTTTAAAAGCCATCAACTCAAAATAGTTTTTTACAGGATCAAAGTGTTGTTTGTGCCCTTATTTTTGTAGTTAGTCGAAAAACATTATTTTTATAGCAACTTGCTTTTTTTTGCCGTTTTACGTCGTTATATCTTTAAATAAGCGCGTTTGCCGCTATTTTTTTTTCGAAAACGTTTGAGTTTTTCTGTTTTTTGCCGTTTAATTGTTGTTATATGTCGAATTTTTTTTTGAAATTCGTAGAATAGTGACATATTTACTATGCTAACCAAGTGTTAATTTAAAACACTAATAAGTAACTAACTAAACTAAATTAGTATGAACAGAAAAATTCATTATTTATTAATGTTCTTTGCCGTACTCTGTATGAACAGCATGTATGGACAGAACAAAACCATTTCCGGTACGGTAACCGAGTCGGAATCTGGTGTCCCATTACCGGGTGTAAATGTGGTAGAAAAAGGAACCAATAATGGTACTTCTACAGATTTTGACGGTAATTTTACCATTTCAGTGAGCGGCAGTAATGCCATTCTAGTATTCACCTCTTTAGGATATACAACCAAAGAAGTGCCTGCAGGAAACCAATCTACTCTGAATGTTTCTATGAGTGAAGACGCAGAGCAACTTGGAGAAGTAGTTGTAACCGCTTTGGGTGTAAAAAGAAACACTAAAGCCTTGGGTTACTCTGTAACACAAGTTAAGGGTGAAGAAATGAACACAGTAAAGCAAACTAATGCAATCAATGCACTTCAAGGAAAGATTGCTGGGGTTCAAATCTCAGGTAATGCTGCCGGAGCTAAAGGATCTACCCGTGTTATTATAAGGGGTAATAGTTCTTTAACTGGTAATAACCAACCACTTTATGTGATAGACGGGATTACAATTAATAATTCAAACCTTGGTTCTGCTGGAGTTTGGGGTGGAGCCGATTCCGGTGATGGAATTTCAGCATTAAACCCAGATGAAGTTGAGTCTATCTCTGTATTAAAAGGGGGTGCTGCTGCAGCCTTATATGGTTCAAGAGCATCTAATGGGGTAATTATCATCACCACTAAGACTGGAGCTGGATCAGATGGAATGTCAGTAGATATTAGTAGTTCTATTCAGTTTGATGATATTAACAATGATCCTTATGATCCTCAGACAACATATGGGCAGGGTAGAGATTTTTCTACTACCTCTGACAACTTAGACACCTATGCCAACTGGGGACCAAAATTAAATGGTTCTTCTGTAGAACAATGGGATGGTGTTTCTAGACCATATACTTACAAAGGCAATAATTTAAAGAAATTTTATGATGGTGGTCAGACATTTATCAATACTGTAGCCATTTCTTCTGCAACCGAAAAGTCTAATGTGCGTGTTTCTTATTCTAATTTAGACAACACAGATATAATACCTAATTCTACTTTAAATAGAAATACACTAGGTATTAATGCAACTCAAAAATTTAGAAACTTTGTTGCAGACATTAATATTAAATATATTCAAGACGACGCTGTTGGAGCTCCTAGATTGTCGGATTCACCTGGTAATGCTAACTTTGGAATGCGCTTGTTTGCACCAAATATTGATGTGAACGATATGTTAGGTGCTGGTGGTCTTGGGACAAATGAAGACGGTTCTGAATTTAGAACTTCTGACAATACATATTCTCAAAACCCTTGGTTTGCAGCCTATCAATATGTAAATAATTCTGTAAAAGAGCGTGTTATTGCTTCTGCTAATTTAAGGTGGAATATGACAGACTTTTTATATTTATCAGGACGTTTTGGTCAAGATAGATTTGATTATAATAGAAGAGATATTACACCATATGGAACTGCATATCAGCCATTAGGAGCTATGAGTGAATATAAGCTTACCAATGTTCAACGAGACGCAGATTTATTCTTGGGAACTGACAATCTAAAAATTCAAGAGGATTTATCTGTTACTGCTTTTGTAGGTGTAGGTAAAAATTACCAGAATGCTGAATCAGTAACCGCAAGTGGAGGTAATTTTATTGTACCTTATTTATATACAGTTGGTAATACACAAAACCAATCTGCAGGTTATGGTTTTAATGAGAAACAAATTAATTCAGCTTATGGGTCTGCTGAGTTTGGATATAAAGACGCTATGTTCTTAACTCTTACAGCAAGAAATGACTGGTTCTCTACTTTGTCATTACCAGGAAAAGAAGCGCCTAACAATGATTTGTATACTTCTGCAAGTTTTTCACTAGTGCTTTCTGACATGTTTAAATTACCAGAGGTAATATCTTTTGCTAAACTAAGAGCAGGTTATTCTCAAGTAGCTGGTGGAGCAGATGGGCCCTACTCATTGAATTTAACTTATGGAATTTATGGACAAGGTCACCAAGGTGCTTCTTTAGGAACTATTTCCAACGGTTCAATTCCAAATCCAAATATTACACCATTTGAAAAAAATGAAATTGAACTTGGTTTTGATTTGAGAATGTTTAACAATAGGGCTTCTATAGATTTCACTTATTATGACAACGCCACTGTTGGAGACATTGTTGGAGTTAGTGCTTCGCCTACTTCTGGATATGGAAGTGCATTGGCTAACCTTGGAGAGGTATCTAATACTGGATACGAAATACTTTTAAGTGGCTCCCCTATTAGAACTGATGACTTTGCTTGGGACATAACTTTAAATTATTCTTACAACGATTCTAAAATTGTTTCTACCAATGATGAAAATACAAACATTACTATGGATGAGCCTCGTTCTAGAAATTTAAATGTTACTCATATAGTTGGAGAAACCTACGGAGCACTTTATGGAACTTCATATAACAGAGATGCTCAAGGAAGAATTAT
>Ga0209602_1004381_pt1 | contig 10335 bp, 14 predicted proteins | sample COGITO_mtgs_1205_3_FD_184810 | JGI IMG/M metagenome (GOLD analysis project Ga0209602, IMG submission 184810) | Pelagic marine microbial communities from North Sea - COGITO_mtgs_120524 (SPAdes) (version 2) | ecosystem: Environmental > Aquatic > Marine > Epipelagic ...
GAGTTGATGAGAGACAGAATAGATATGTTGGGTAGTATTGAATCTTATATTGGTACATTCTTCAGTAAAAATTGGGTACAAAAAAATGTTCTCAATCTTACTGACCATGAGATTGAAAATATGCAAAAAGAAATAGACCTAGAAGCTGAAATCGAAGGTGGTGGCGAAGGTGAATTTGATGAACCAGAAGAAGGTTTTACTAAAACAAATAATGGAGAAGAAACATGACCGCAGAAAATTTTGTAGACGCATTACAAAATCAAAGTAATATAGATGCTGAAGATGCATTTAAAAGTGCAATGGCATCAAAAGTTGGAGATGCTTTAGAAACAAAACGAAAAGAAGTTGCTGGTTCTTTCGTAAAAAATCACATTCCAGAAATAGAGGAAGATGAAGTAGAGGAAGATGATACAGTTTAACGAGTTATATACTTCTCTACCAGAGAAGGACGAACACAAAAAATCTAAGGAGTATAAGAAATTATCTCCTAAGATGAAGGATGCTGTTGACGAAATTTTTGCAAAAATGGATGCGAAACCCTCAGATTTCCTAAATACTTTTGAGAAAACTATTAATCAAATATCTAAAAAATTTAAGGTGCCAGAGAGACAACTTATGGGATATTTTGAAAAAGAAATGCTATCAATTTAAGGAGTTAGATAATGTCATTTGTAACAACAATATTGAAGGATACCACGGTTACTGCTGCTAAACAAGGTGGAATTGTAACAGTAAAGGCTGTCTTTGATAATGATACTGCAACTAATTTAATTGTAAATGCAGATGAGGATGCACAAGATTTATCTGGATTTGCAAATGGTGCAAAGTTAGACCTGTTAAGAGCATGGTGGGCATTAACTCAAGGTACTGCTGCTGCTAATACTGGTGATTGTATTGTAGAATTTGTAGGTGCATCATCTGATGTTGTTGCATTACATCTTGCTGGTACTGGACATTATGACGGTTCTGCTGGTGCAATCAAAGCAGCTGCAACAAATACAACTGCAACATCTTCTGATATTACTGCACAGACAAGAGGAACGTCTGGTTTTGTAATTCTAGAATTTAGAAAAGATGAAGCATATACTGCATAAAGGATAGGATAATGACTATTACACATTTAAAACTAATATCAGAAAATATTGAATATGATACTGATTATCTTATCGAAGAATCAGAAAATGGTAAGAAAAATTATAAGATTAAAGGTATTTTCATGCAGGCCGATATCAAGAACCGTAATGGTCGTATATATCCTATGGAAATACTTTCAAAAGAGGTTAATCGTTATAATAAACAATATATTAACGAAAAACGTGCATTTGGTGAACTAGGTCATCCCGATGGCCCAACAGTGAATCTTGAGAGAGCATCTCATATGATTACATCGTTGACACCAGATGGTAAGAATTTTATTGGAGAAGCAAAGATACTTTCCACCCCTATGGGTCAGATTGTTAAATCTTTGATGGATGATGGCGCAAAGTTAGGTGTATCATCTAGAGGCATGGGTAGTTTAGACCAGAAGAATGGTGCTAACGTGGTGAGAAATGACTTTTACCTTGCAACTGCTGCTGATATTGTAGCAGACCCTAGTGCCCCCAACGCATTTGTTGAGGGTATTATGGAAGGTAAAGAGTGGGTCTGGAACAACGGCTTAATACAAGAAGCGGATGTTGCAGAAATGAAAGAAAACATTGAAGAAAACGTGCGACAGAATAATTCAAAAGCACACGCTTTGGAGTTCGCAAAGTTTCTTCAAAAACTATAGTTTTATAAATAAACGTAATATTACAAAAAGGAGTAATCCCCATGGCTAATGAACTAGATCAAACCATTGAGGAATTAGAGGCAGAAGTGCTTAGTGAGCTTGAAGAGGCCGCACACGATGCTCCTAAGAAATCAGCTGGTAAAGCAGACCCTATGGACAAAGTAGACTCAGATGGTGCTACGGATGTCGAGGGTGACATTGGTGGCCCAACACCAACCAAGGACGCAAACCAGGCAGGCAAAATTGACCCTGCGAAAAAAGTAAAGAAAGACACATCTGCACCTGCTAAAACAGGTGGTGCTGCTGAAACTGGTATCAAAACTACCATGAAAGAAGCAGAGCATGACGATGACGATGATGCAGATGATGATGAAGACGAAAAAATGTCAAAAGATGACATGATCAATGCGATGAAGAAGATGTCTGGCGAAAAACTCGCAGCTGCATACGAGGCGGCGATGGGCATGGACAAGACCGATGAAATGGCTCATGGCAAAGAGAAAAAAGACAAAGCAAAATCTGAAGCTGTCGAAAATCGTCTGAAGTCTATTGATGTTTCTGAACACGTTAATGCATTGGTCGATGGTGAGGGTGACCTCTCCGAAGAATTTAAATCTAAAGCCGCAACAATCTTTGAGGCCGCAGTTAAATCAAAAGTACGTTCAGAAGTAGAACGTATGGAAGACGAGTACAAAACAGAACTGGAAGAAAATATTACCGCAACTAAAGATGAATTGACTGAAAAGGTTGACACTTATCTTAACTATGTTGTTGAAGAATGGATGAAAGAGAATGAGTTGGCTATCGAAAGAGGCTTGAAAGGCGAAATCGCTGAAGACTTTATCTCAGGTTTGAAACAATTGTTTGAAGACCACTATGTTGATGTTCCAGATGAAAAATACGATGTGCTTGAAGCACAATCTGAGAAAATTTCAGAACTAGAAGGCAGAATTAACGAAATGATGGAAGAGCAAATCCAATCAAAATCTGAAAATGCTGAACTAGTTAAGGAACAGGTAATGTCAGAAGTCTCTTCAGACCTTGCCGATACTGAAGTTGAAAAATTCAAAGGTCTTGTCGAAGATGTGGACTTTTCTAATGCCGCATCATATCGGGAAAAGTTGGAAACTCTGAAGGAAAGTTATTTTCCAGCAGTAATTCCAACAACATTGACTGAAGAAGATACATTTGATGATGTAGAAACTGGTCACGCACAGGACATTGACACTTCCGATTCAATGGCTGCATATATGTCCGCCATTGGTAGAACTGCCAAGAGTGCAAAATAAACAATTTATAAATAGTAGAAATTAAAAAGGAGAAACAAATGTTTCAAACAGAACATCTACAGGAAAAGTGGTCACCTGTCCTACAGCACCCTGATCTTCCAGAGATCAAGGACAATTATCGCCGGGCAGTTACTACAGTTATTCTAGAAAACCAAGAGAAAGCCCTCCGTGAAGACAGAAACTTCTTAGGAGAAGCTGCTCCAACTAACGCAACTGGTGGAAGTGTTGACAACTGGGATCCAATTTTGATCTCATTGGTTCGCCGTTCTATGCCTAATCTTATTGCATATGACATCTGTGGTGTTCAGCCAATGACTGGCCCAACAGGTCTTATCTTTGCAATGCGGGCTCGTGCTGCGTCACAGGCTGGTGCAGAAGCACTTGCTGATGAGCAAATCCCATCATTGTCAAACCAAGATGCCGGTGGCGACACTGGTGGTGGTGATAAGTCAGGTACTAACCCTGCTGTCCTTAACGACTCACCATCTGCTGGTACATATACTACCGACACTGGTGCATCTCTTGCACAAGGTGAGGCACTTGGAGATACAACTACTAATGCTTTCGCAGAAATGGCTTTCTCAATCGAAAAGCACACTGTGACTGCAACAACACGTGCTCTAAAAGCAGAGTACACAATGGAACTTGCACAAGACCTTAAAGCAATTCATGGTCTTGACGCAGAAACAGAACTTGCAAACATCTTGTCTGCTGAAATCCTTGCTGAAATCAACCGTGAGGTTGTGCGTAACATCTACGTTTCTGCTGTTAAAGGTGCTCAAGTAAACACAACAACTGCTGGTATCTTTGATCTGGACACCGACTCAAACGGTCGTTGGTCAGTTGAGAAGTTCAAAGGTTTGATGTTCGCAATTGAGAGAGATGCCAACGCTATCGGTCAACAGACTCGCCGTGGTAAAGGTAACATGATCCTCTGTTCAGCTGATGTTGCTTCTGCACTTCAGATGGCAGGTGTTCTTGATTACACTCCTGCTCTTAACAACAACTTGAATGTTGACGATACTTCAACAACATTTGCTGGTGTTATGAATGGTCGTTACAAAGTGTATGTTGACCCATATGCTGCAAACGTAGCCGCATCACAGTACTACGTTGTTGGTTATAAAGGTACATCACCTTATGATGCTGGTATGTTCTACTGCCCATACGTTCCACTACAAATGGTTCGTGCGGTTGGTGAGAATACATTCCAACCTAAGATTGGTTTCAAAACTCGTTACGGTATTGCTGCTAACCCATTCCATACTGGAACAGTTGGTGCATCTACTGACGGTGCGATTTCAATCTCATCTGCATCTAACAAGTATTACAGAAAAGTTAAAGTTACTAACCTTATGTAAGACTAATACTAAAAGAAAGAAGGGGGGATTTGTTCCCCCCTTTTTTTTATTTATCTACTGAGTAGCAATCTTGATGGTGATCTTAAACCACTGTATCATTGATTCCTCACTTTCGTTCTAAGGTTATATTCTGGCATAAGTGGAACAGGTTGTTTAGCACATAACTCCTACCATAAGTGGAACAGGTTGTTTTTTTCGTTATAAATACTGGTATGACAACAGAAACATCACCATTAGGAAGACAACCAACTGTTCTGGATTATTTGAGTCCAACACAGTTTAAATTTGGTATCCATCAACTACCAAAGGTTGAGTTCTTCACTACAGAAGCTAACATTCCTGATGTAACTTTAGGTGAATTAGTTTTACCTACACCTTTTAAACAGATACCTATTGTTGGAGATCAAGTTACTTTTGGTAATCTAATTGTAACTTTTATTGTTGATGAAAACCTTGAAAATTATATCTCATGTCATAACTGGTTAATAGGAATTGGTTTTCCTAAAGAACGTGAACAGTTTACAGACTTTCGTTCTAATACATCAAATACTCCAACCGCAGGCGCTGGAGGAAATACTGATATCGGTAAAGTAGGAAAGCCTACGGCTGATAGATCGTTTTATTCTGATGCAACATTAACAGTTTTAACAAATAAAAATAATCCTGTATTAGAAGTAAGATTTGAAGATTTGTTTCCTGTTTCACTAAGTTCATTAAATTTTAGTCAATCAGCTGAAGATGTACAATACCTAACCGCAACAATAGACTTTAGATACAAGATATATACTATGCATACACTTGATACATAATATGGAGTAATAATGAACCTTGACGAATTGAAAATTCAAGTCCAAAGAGACTTGAAGATAGATGATGAACACTTAGACACCGAATCATTAAAAAATCAAGAAATCAAAGCCACATACCTAGACCACAAATCTAGATACGAACTTCTTTTGTTTAAAGCAAAAGGTGACTACAAGCGTTTGTATCGTGAGAAGTGGGAATACTATGGTGGTAAGGCTGATGCAAAAATCTACGCATCCAAACCATTTGACCTTAAAGTTTTAAAGACAGACCTATCTGTTTATATTACCTCTGATGAGGATATTATCAATGCAGAGAACAAGGTTGGTTACCTAGAAGTGGTTGTAGATTATATCAAAGGAGTTATCAAATCAGTTGATAATCGTGGATGGGATATTAAGAACGCAATAGAATGGAAAAAATTTGAAGCAGGAGTGACATACTGATGATATGTGATATTTACGATAATGTATTAGAACAAAATGATGCAGAAGATATTCAAGAAAAAATGAGTACTCTTATGTGGGGATATGAACACAAATCTAACGGCAAGACAGGAATTAATAAACACTGGCACATATTTTGCGGTAAAGAATTAATTGAACCAGAATACGGTTTTCTTGCACCAATATGGTTAACAGCAAAGAAAAAATATGATTTTGAAAATAGATATAAAGTTAAAAGTTTCAAACGAATTTATTGTAATGCACACACACATGGTATAGAACCACATTTACATACTGATGATGGTGATTTTACAATGATATATTATCCAAGACTTGATTGGAAACCAGAGTGGATGGGTGGTACTGCTATATGGAATGAACAAGAAAATGAAATAGAAAAATATGTAAACTATATTGGAAATCGTTTATTTGTTTTTGATGCAAAACTAAATCACCAAGCCATGCCAGTTTCAAGACAATGTTATGAGTTAAGAACTTGTGTAGTTTTTAAAACATACAGAAGCGATGCAAATTCAGATAGATTGGATTTTTACAAATGACACAAGAAAGAGAATATTGGGTCACTGATTATATAAAGTATTTTGAAAACATCGTTGCACCACAAATATGTGATGATGTTAAAAATGCAAAGTTTAAATATGATAATTCTACATACTCTACACACGACAGTGGTAAAGTTGTTAAACAGGATAGAGTCGTAAGTGAAGATTTCTGGATAAGAAGTGGTAAACCATATCATGCTCAAATAAAACCATGTTACCGATTAGCAATAGACAAATACAAAGAACAATTTCCATACTTTAATGTTCAACATTTGACAGACTTTCGTATTAGTAAATACAGTGAAGGTGGATTTATGTCAAACCACGTTGACAATATTCATCATAGTCATGGTCAACAGTGGGGATATCCACAAGTTACTGTTCTACTATTTTTAAACGATGATTACAAAGGTGGTGAAATTGTAATTTCTGGTAGAAAGTTTGTAACAAAAGCTGGGTCTGCAATTGTATTTCCGTCAAACTTTATGTTCCCACACGAAGTTTTAAAAGTTACAGAAGGTACTAGATACAGCATCACTTGTTGGTTAATGTAATGGAAATCAATACACATTTAATGTTTCCGACAGCATTACACATATTTGATCATAAGATGAAACAAGAAGAACAACAGATTATGATTGATTATATAAACGGAACAAGAAACAAAGAAACTACAGATGTTAGTGGTTTATCAAAACACACTAAAAATAATCTTCATAAAATACCAGAGTTTGAAAGTTTAAAAAATACCATCAATGAAGCAACTCAAGAGGTCGTGAAGAAGATGGAGTTTAAGTGTAATTCATTAGAGATGACAGGAATGTGGGGTAACGCATTACCTAAAGGAAACGCACACGCACCACATACACACTCAAATCATCTGTTCTCTGGTGTATTTTATGTAAAGTCTGATGAGTTATCATCACCCATACAATTTTTTGATCCAAGACCGCAAGCTCATGTAATGCGGCCAGATAAACATAAAGATAATACACTCAACTCTGATATTGTTGCAATACCTTGCAATACTGGAGTTGGTATTATCTTTCCTTCTTGGTTGACACATTGGGTGCCTCCAACTGGTTCTGAAAGAATAAGTGTATCTTGGAATTTTATTATTAGAGGTAAGTATGGAGAATCAAATAGTTTGCAAGATGTTAATATCTAAAGTAAATGAAGTCTATCTTCAGTGTGATGTAGATGAAGACTTGGCAAGAGAGTTATCAGACTATTTTACATTTGAGGTGCCTGGAGCAAAGTTCATGCCTCAGTATCGTAATCGTATGTGGGATGGAAAAATACGATTATTTTCTCCGCACAATGGTAGAATTTATGTTGGTCTTTTACCATATATAAAAGAGTACTGCACTAAAAAATCAATTGAATATATATTAGAAGAAGGAGTAGAGAATGACAGGAATGTTAGTAGTAAGAGCGTTAGAGACTTTGCCGAATCATTACGGCCAACCTCTAAAGGGAAACCTATTGCATTTAGAGACTATCAAATTGATGCCATCCATCATGCTCTATCAACAAATCGCTGTCTTCTTTTGTCTCCTACTGCTTCGGGTAAGTCACTTATAATCTACACACTTGTTAGGTATTATCACCTAATGGGATTGAAAACACTTATCCTCGTACCAACAACATCTTTGGTTGAACAGATGACCTCTGACTTTATTGACTATGGATGGAAAGAAGAATACATTCACAGAGTTTATGCTGGTCAGGATAAAACACACAAAACTAAACCAGTAATTATTTCTACTTGGCAATCTGTTTACAAAATGCATAGTCAATACTTTTCGCAGTTTGGTTGTGTTATCGGTGATGAGGCTCATACGTTCAAAGCAAAATCACTCACTGATATTATGGTTCGTAGTAGAGATGTAAAATATAGATTCGGTTTGACAGGTACACTTGATGGTACACAAACTCACAGATTAGTACTAGAGGGTTTGTTTGGTCAAGTGAAAAAAGTTACGTCCACAAAAGAATTGATGGATAATAAAACTGTTGCACAGCTTGATATTAATTGTGTAGTATTAAAACACACAGAGGAAGAAGCTAAAAGAGTACGATACTACACATATGCAGAGGAAATAAATTACATTGTATCACACCCCAAACGCAATAAATTTTTAGAAAACCTCTGTAAATCTGTAAAAGGAAATACACTATTACTTTTTCAATTAGTAGAAAAACATGGGGTTGTACTACACAACGAAATTAAAAAGTTAGACAGAAAGGTGTTTTTTGTACATGGTGGAACAACAACAAGTACAAGAGAAGAAATCAGAGCAATCGCAGAAAAAGAAACAAACGCCATTATTATTGCATCCTATGGCACTTTTTCTACTGGTGTTAACATTCGCAATATTCATAACATCGTGTTCGCCTCACCTTCAAAAAGCAGAATCAGAGTCTTGCAGTCTATTGGCCGTGGACTTAGACAGTCAGAGACTAAATCAAGTGTTCGTCTGTTTGACATTTCTGACAACATCACATACAAATCTAGACCAAACTTCACATACAGACACTTTAGACAACGACTAAATATATACAAGGAAGAACAATTTCAATACAAAGTAGATAGGATAACTTTATGAACTACCATATAGTAAAGCTTTCTAATGGAGAAGATATTCTTTGTACAGTTTTAGATAAACAAGAAACTCAAATTAAAATAGAGTCCCCCTTGCTTATGGAGACTGTTTCAAGACCTACTGCAACAGGTGTTGTAGAATCTCTTGCTTTGGGCAGATGGGTGCAACCTTATTCAGATGAGGAAGTGTTTCTTATTGAAAAAAATTCTATCGTAATTATGACACCAGCAAGTGCAGGGTTATCCAGATATTACGAACACATCTTAAAAAACTTAGATGTTGTTTTAAAAACAAAAAGTCCTAGTGACGAAGACCTAGATCGAATTGAAATGGAAGATAGAGATGAACAAGAAAATCTTGTTGCCGAAGAAGATTTAGAAGCTATACTAGAAAACTTTGAAGTAGATGATAAAACCTTTCACTAGTGTATTATCTGAAAAAGGTACAAGACCTATTATACACGATTTTTATCGTTTGTCAATGAGTAAATAATATTATTTCAATCTTGACAACTTCTTGTTTTTGTAGTATATTAGTAAGAACAAATTATGAAAGGAAACACTATGGCTCGTACAAAAGCAAAAGGTGTCCACTACGTTGATAACAAAAAATTCCATGAAGCAATGGTTGAGTATAAAGAAAAACAACGAGAGGCAGAAGAAATAGGCGAAGAGCCACCGATGGTATCAAACTATATTGGTTCATGTTTTCTAAAGATCGCAAATGGTTTATCATATAGACCAAACTTTATTAATTACACATACAGACAAGAAATGATTTCAGATGGTATTGAAAACTGTCTGCAATACATTCACAACTTTGATCCCGAAAAATCTAAAAATCCTTTCTCATATTTTACACAAATAATTTATTATGCCTTTATTCGTAGAATACAAAAAGAAAAAAAACAAAGTCATGTCAAACACAGAATGATTGAAAAACAAGAATTTGTTCCTTATGTAACTATGCCAGGAGACAGTACAAACTATTCAGTAAGTGGTTTTGATATCAATGTTATGGTGCCTGATGAGGCTGTATATAAACCTAAAAAGAAAGAAGTTACTAAAGATAATGCAAAAGGATTAGAAAACTTTATGGAATTAGACGATTGAAAATAGCAATTATTACTGACACACACTTTGGTGCAAGAAACGACAATTTAAATTTCAACGAATATTTTTACAAATTCTACGAAGAACAGTTCTTTCCATACCTAAAAGAAAACAATATCACACACTGTATTCATATGGGTGATATTATGGATAGGCGTAAGTATATCTCATATAGAATAGCTAAAGATGTTCGTGAAAAATTTATACAACCGTTTGTTGACCTTGGTATAGAACTACACGTTATGGTTGGTAATCATGACACATATTTTAAGAATACAAACGAAGTTAATTCTGTTACTGAACTAGTTGGTGATAGATATAATAATGTTTACATCTATCCAGAGGCAACAGAGGTTACTTTTGACAACTTACCTATTTTG
>Ga0209602_1004391_pt1 | contig 10314 bp, 8 predicted proteins | sample COGITO_mtgs_1205_3_FD_184810 | JGI IMG/M metagenome (GOLD analysis project Ga0209602, IMG submission 184810) | Pelagic marine microbial communities from North Sea - COGITO_mtgs_120524 (SPAdes) (version 2) | ecosystem: Environmental > Aquatic > Marine > Epipelagic ...
CCAAAAGAGATAAATAGCGATGTAGGCAGTTGGGGAACACATGAACAATGGGTTTATAGTACCGTATATCTTTATTTTGAGAATGGAATTTTAAAGAATTATCAGAATTAAACAAAAAAATGAAAAAATTAGTATTCTTAGCTGTGTTCTTACCATTATTGGTTCATGGACAAAAGGTTAATGAAGATAAGAGTGGTTATGTAGAAGTAGTTGAAATTGAATTGAATAAATCTGATTTAAATGAACTATTGCTTGGAGCAATTACTGAAGTTTACAACTCAGCTAAAGATGTGATTCAACTTAGTGGAGCTAATAAAATTATAGCAAAAGGTAATTTCTCATTTAATTTAGAAGTTCCGGCAGCAGCTAGTTTATTAGTACCTAATGGCTTTAATTATATAATCAACACATCGTTAAACTTAGGTGTAAAGGATAATAAATATCGTATTGAACTTATACCGAAATCAGTAGAATATGCCGATCTACAAGTGCAAATACAAATGCAAAAAATTGGTGCAGAAAATCCGGGTAATGAACTCTTCTTACCGTATATATCAGATAATGTGCTAAATAAGGAGGAATATGCCATAGTTTTTCGAAACAATATAAAAAGGACATATTTAAAGATGAATTATTCAGAGGAGAAGGCTCAGAAGAAAGCTGAAAAAATGGCTAAAAAATCAGTTAATGGAGAGGGTTATAATTATTATCTGAAAAATAAGGCAAATTGGGATTCAATTATTTATTCCATGTTTGATGGAATTAAAAATTATGTAAGTAATAGTAGAGATCAAGATGATGATTGGTAAGAATTTTTATCTAAAAAGCCTACCACGGGGCAAATATTTATTGACAAAAAGAGTTTGATCTATTTGGTAGATATAAAAAGCCAAGAAATCTTTGAAATATGAATCCGAAACGAAAATGTTTGTACCTATGTTGGTACTTAGGCATTAAAAAAGCCACCTAAAATACTCATTATCAGTAACTTAAGTGGCTTCATTGTAGTCCGTAGGGGAATCGAACCCCTGTTACCAGGATGAAAACCTGGCGTCCTAACCCCTAGACGAACGGACCATTTTATTCAAATCAGCCCAGTCTTAAAGTTTTATTTGACCTTCCTCCGATTTTTCGAGTGGCAAAGATAGAGTTCTCATCATTATTTGCAAATAAGCATTCATTTTTTTGATTGAATTTTTTGAAATTCAATCATGAAGCCAATCAAGATGTCAAAGACCCACATCATCGAGCTATTCATGAACTTATTTTACTCTGACTTCATTATCATTTGGAATCTGTCACCATATAAACCTAAAAAGCCCTTATAATCGATTTAAAGCAATTTTATAATTCAAATAACTCATGAACTGAAAATCAATTTTATTCAAAATCCATTACCCAAAAAAGAAGTTGTCTTAAAAATTAGAAAATACTTGTAGGGTAGTTTGTATGGACGTCAACTAATGATAACTTTGCGCACTGAAAACGCTTAATGGGTTAAAGTTATTAAAATGTCTAAAACAAAAATCGCAATAAATGGATTTGGTCGAATTGGCCGACTCGTCTTCCGTGTAGCAGCACAGAATGAAAATATAGAAGTAGTAGGAATCAATGACCTCATTGATGTGGATTATATGGCTTATATGCTTAAATATGACTCTACACATGGTAACTTCAAAGGGGAGGTAACCGTTGAAGAGGGTAGGTTAGTTGTCAACGGCAATGCCATTCGAGTAACTTCTGAACGTAATCCTGCTAACTTAAAATGGGGAGAAATAGGAGTAGATTATGTAATTGAATCTACAGGTCTCTTTTTGAGTAAAGAATTCGCAAAAGGCCATATAGAGGCCGGTGCCAAAAAAGTAGTCATGTCTGCGCCTTCCAAAGACGATACGCCGATGTTTGTCATGGGGGTTAACCATACCGATTACCACCCAGATATGCAGTTTGTATCTAACGCCTCTTGTACCACCAATTGTTTGGCACCTATCGCCAAAGTACTCAATGATAATTTTGGTATCAAGGAAGGCTTGATGACGACGGTACATGCAGCCACAGCTACCCAAAAAACGGTAGATGGCCCTTCTATGAAAGACTGGCGCGGTGGACGTGGTGCTTATCAAAATATCATTCCTTCTTCCACAGGAGCTGCCAAGGCGGTGGGTAAAGTCATTCCTACTTTAAATGGTAAATTAACAGGCATGTCTTTCAGGGTACCCACAGCTGATGTATCTGCAGTTGACTTAACGGTAAATCTTGAGAAAGCCACCAGTTATGAAGAAATATGTGCGGTCATGAAAGCTGCTTCAGAGGGACCTATGAAAGGGGTTTTGGGTTATACCGAAGATGCTGTAGTGTCTAATGACTTTTTAGGAGATTCAAGAACTTCCATTTTTGATGCTGGTGCAGGCATTCAGTTGTCCCCTACCTTTGTAAAGGTGGTTTCATGGTACGACAACGAATGGGGTTACTCATCGAAAGTGATTGAATTGGTCCGTTACATGGCTTCAAAATCATAAAAAAACTTATAAAAAAAGCCGCAATCCTCTAGGTTGCGGCTTTTTTTTCTATTTTAAGTTATGCTTGAGCCAGGTAAGCTCGTATTGATTCAATGGGCGTTCTCATCGAGACCTTGCGTCAGGATCTCAATAATATGATCTTCAATATCTGAAAGCATCAAATGCTCAATGTTATCGATATCTTCAGGTACTTTACATACTTCCAAATATTCAATATCGTTGATGGCCGCTTCCTCTCCTATCAAAGCCTCCAACATCAAAAAAGTGGCGCCCATATAATGCTCTTCGATCTCCTCCTTAAAATCATCAAAGCACACTTGGATCCCGACCAAATCTGGATACGCATCATGCAGCAAAGGGATCACAATGACCTCTTGAGGATCAAATGATTGATCCTCATAATTAATGACTACCGGACCCAATTGTGCAGGTTTGAAAGCAATAACCTCCCAATCCTCCATAGAAGGTGCGGCGGCTACAAGTTCCCTTACCTGCGGAAAAAAATCCGGATCTCCCGCAGCACTGATAATCAATGCCCCACGATGATCTCCTTCCTCTCCTCCGATTTCAAAGAAAATCTGATCACAAAACTTGTTCAACTCAAACTGCATTTCATCGACCGCTGCATCTCGCAACTCATGCTTAATTTCTCCAAGAGTCAAATAACGAGACTGGTGTTTTAAAAACCAATTCCAAAAATATTCAGGTTTATGCATTAGGCAATATTGGTGTAAACGGCTTGAACATCGTCATCTTCTTCGATTTTATCGAGCATTTTTTCAATTTCAACCATCTGATCCTCTGAAAAAGATACCGGTGTGGTGGATATTCGTTGTAACGAGGATTTTTTTACGGCTACCTCAAGATCCTCCAATGCACTTGATAAGCTACCAAAAGCCGTATAATCCCCCGTCACATAGACCTGACCATCGTGTTCCTCAATTTCTTCAAGTCCAGCATCAATGAGCTCAAGTTCTAACATTTCTAAATCAATTTCTGCTGCTTTTTCAAACTCAAATACGGCTTTGCGCGAAAACATAAACTCCAATGAACCGGACGGGGTAAAGCCTCCCCCTGCCTTACTAAAATAGGACTTAATATTGGCTACAGTTCTATTGTTATTATCCGTCGCACATTCGACAAATACCAAAACACCATGTGGCCCTTTCCCTTCAAAGGTAACCTCGTCAATAGCCTCTGCATCTTTACCAATGGCACGTTTGATGGCATTGTCAATATTATCTTTAGGCATGTTTTCAGCCTTGGCATTTTGAATCGCAGCCCGCAATTTACTGTTCATTTCAGGCTCGCCCCCACCTTCTCTTGCTGCCATCTGGATGGCTTTAGCCAATTTAGGAAAGACCTTGGACATCTTATCCCAACGCTTTTCCTTTGCGGCCCGTCTGTACTCAAATGCTCTTCCCATTTTTTTACTTATTTAATACAAAATAAAATAAAGTCTCCTTCAAATTCAATGTTCCTTCAATTTGAATCTAAAATTTAAGGCAATGCCAATCAACACCAAGGCAATCCCTATGTAGGTCAGTAGATTGAAATACTCATTAAAAAGTACAAAGCCAAAGATCAAGGCATATACTACCCCTAAATAATCAAAAATAGCTACCTTAGAAACTTTGGATTGTTGATAGGATTTAGTCATGAAATATTGAGCCATCTGTGTGGTAATGCCTACCATTAACAAATAAAACCAATCCCAACCTTCTGGTTGTACCCATAACCACAAGGAACCTATCAAGGATAGGGGAAGTACGACGAAGGGGAAGTAAAACATGATCACCAAAGGATGTTCTGTCACACTTAATTTTCTCACCAGATTATAGGCCACACCACTAAAAAAGGAAGCTAAAATACCTAGAAATAAATGGGTCCCAGAGATCCGCGTATCAAAGCCTTGGATGATCAGAATGCCCACGAAGCTCAATAAAAAAAAAGCAATCTGAGCTGGATGAATTTTCTCTTTCACCAAATAAACCCCAATAAGGGTAGTGAAAATAGGAGTTAAGTTCGTCAAGGTAGAAGCCGCCGCCAACGGAATTTCATGGAGTAAATAATAATTGAGAATTAAGGCCGTGGCGCCTACCGCACCACGTGCAGCCAAAAGGTATCTTTTATTGCCAAAAATGGGGATTTTTTTGGGAAGTAAATAAGCTAAACTCAAGGTCAAGGATATTAAAGCACGAAAAAAAACAATCTCAATGGCCGGGATATCGGGAATATACTTCACAAAAACTTTCATTAAGCTAAAGGCCAATGTCGCGAGCAACATATAACGGACACCCAAGGGAATTTTCATTTGTATTTTATTGTAATTTAAAGAATTAAAACTCATACTTAGTATCACTTAAATCTCATTATCACTAGAAATAAGAGCTTCTGAAATTAAAATTTCTAGTTCTATTTTATAAAGCCTTATTTACTGAATCATTGCTTATTCTGGAAATTATAACTAATAATGAAATACTTATAAATTATTTTTTATTGATTTGATAACACATCTAATCGCAGTTTAGTATTTTCTTTTTAAACTAATAGTTTTTCGTAATCTCATGAAGAGGATATTCTCTTTCAAGTGAATCCACTTTACGGCATAAAAAAATCAAAATACGATTTTTCTCACGTTAACTTTAATCAATGAAAAAAAGTATTCTTACCTTTTTATTTCTTTTTATGGGCCTGCAACTTTATGCACAGCGTCAAGGCCTCTTGTTAGATCAAAGCGATCGAGAACCCATTAAAAGAGCCTATATTTTCAGTAGAGATACGGTTCAAACCAATGATCAAGGTGTTTTTTATTATCATCCAGGTCGTGAAATTTTAATTCAAAGCATGGGCTATCAAGATCTCCAAATACTGGCTTTGGATACTCCATTAGTCATATTATTAGCTCCCGGTCCCATCCTGCTCAACGCCATTACGGTCAATGACTTTGGGATCCCCCAAAGGAATCAAATCTATCCAGGTACCATCACCCAACTATCCTCAAAAGAAATAAGTACCAGCGATCCCACTTTGATGACCGCCCTCTTCAATCAAGTACCGGGAATTTTTATGCAATCGGGAGCCTTGAACACCAACAAAATCACCATGCGTGGCGTAGGTTCTCGCGCAGCTTTTTCCACAAAAAAGATCAGAGCTTATTACCAAGACATTCCCCTCACCAACGGCAGTGGCGAAACCACCATTGAAGACATTGATCTCAATACCATTGGGGCGATTGAAATTCTCAAAGGACCCAATGCCAGTATTTATGGAAGTGGGCTCGGAGGAACCTTGATCCTCCACCCAAAAAAAACACCCTTGGCATCACAGTCACTTTCAACAGCAGCCACCGTCGGTAGTTTTGGGCTTTTGAGAAACAGTCTGACCTATGCCCTCGATCAAAACCAAAGAAGTATATACCTGTCACTCAATCGTCAGCAAAGTGATGGCTATCGTGATAATAATACCTTCAAAAGAAATACGCTCTTGGCCACCTCGAGCCTCAATACAATCAAAAATACCTTCAACTTTCTGATGTATTATGTGAATCAATATGCCGGTATACCGAGTTCATTGAGTGAAACAGATTATCAAAATGAACCCACCAAAGCCGCGTTCACTTGGGGCCAATCTCAAGGGTTTGAAGATTATGATAAATTTCTTTTTGGGAGTTCATGGAAGCATACCTATCACGCCGGATGGACCCAACACGTGAGTCTGTTTGGTTCCTTTAACCAAAGCTTTGAAGCCCGACCCTTCAATATCTTGGAAGATCAAATATATGGGGTCGGCCTTCGTGCTCGACTCATCAAAAAAATCACCAAAACCCAACATCAAGTCATGGCTGGACTAGAGACCTATCAAGATGCCTATCATTGGAAAACGGCTGAAAATCTGTATGCCGATTTTCCTAATACGGGAAGTGTTCAGGGAGCATACTTATCAGAAAATGAAGAAATCAGACGATACTACAACGTGTTTTTCGAGGTTAATTTAAAGCCGTTGGCTTTCCTGAATATAGACCTCGGATTGAACCTCAATCAAACCTTTTATGACTATACCGATGCCTATGACTTGGACAGTATAGATCAAAGTGGAAATTACCAATTTCAGGCCCGCTATTCTCCCAGAATAGGCATTTCACATACCTTTCGGCCCGGACTCACTCATTTTGCCCTTATGAGTCACGGTTTTTCACCGCCAAGCTTGGAGGAAACATTAACTCCTGAGGGAACCATCAATCCCGATATAAAACCAGAAACGGGTTGGAACTTCGAATGGGGTATGAAAGGGCATTCATGGGGCAAAAAGCTGACCTATTCCTTCTCTATTTATCAAATGAATATTCGTGATCTCCTCGTATCTAGAAGAACGGCCGAAGATCAATACACGGGTATCAATGCCGGCAGTACGCGGCATAGAGGCATTGAACTCAGTATCAAAAGTCGCTTGATTCAAACACTTAATTTCACACTCAATCAAAGTTTAAATTATAACCATGCAGCCTATAAGTTTGAAGAATTTGAAGAAGAAATTAATGGTGAACTGCTACGCTATGACGGCAATGCACTTACGGGGATTCCAGTCAATCAATTGAGCCTTTCTTTTCAAGGAAATTTTAAGGAACGCCTCTATACGCACTTAAGTTACCAATACTTTGGTCGTATGCCTCTGATCGATAACAACAGTCTCTATTCGACTGCCTATCAAATCACCAGTTTTCAGATCGGTTGGCAGCCCACAATCTTCACAAAACTCGATCTAGACCTAAGCTATCGCATCAACAACCTATTTAACGAAGTCTATGCCTCCATGCATCAAATCAATGCCCGAGCCTTTGGTAGTGGTAGCCCGCGATACTATTATCCTGGTTTGCCTAGAAATCACATGATCACTTTGAAAATGAAATTTGAACTTTAAGCCATTCGTCCATCCCGCATCACAAGTTTTCGATCCGCCATGTCGGCAAGTTCTTCATTGTGCGTGACGATCACAAAAGTATGGCCCAAGTCATCCCTGAGTTCAAAGAACAACTTATGTAAAGCTCGCGCATTGGCAGAATCTAAGTTACCTGAAGGTTCATCTGCAAAAATGATCCCAGGTTGATTAATCAAGGCACGTGCCACGGCTACGCGGTGTTGCTCCCCACCAGACAATTCCGAAGGTTTGTGGGAGGCTCTTTCTATGATCCCCAAACGATCTAAAAGCTCCATTCCCGATTTTAAAACTGCCGCCTCATTGCGATTCCCTATAAATCCAGGGATACATACATTTTCGAGGGCCGTAAATTCAGGAAGTAGGTTGTGAAATTGAAAAATAAGACCAATGTGATCGTTCCGGAATTTAGCCAACTTATTAGATGAAAGTGAAAACAGGGCTTGCCCCTTCAAGCTGACAGATCCTTGATCGGGCTGATCCAAGCTCGCTAAAATATGAAGCAATGTACTTTTGCCTGCTCCAGAAGCTCCGACAATAGATATCACCTCTTTCTCGGCTACTTCCAAGTCGATTCCTTTCAGCACTTCGAGTGCCCCATAGGTCTTACAGATGTCTTTGGCATAGAGCATGGCTACAAATATAGGTGTCATTTGTTTTAATGAACTTGATTAAACCCGAACTATGAATTAGATTCGCAAAATAATCAAGAAAACAATTGTGCTTTCCTCTGTTTAGAATTTAAAAAATTGATCCATGAATATCCACGAATATCAAGCAAAGGAAATTTTAGCGCGCTACGGCGTGACCATCCAGCGCGGAAAAGTCGCAAGCACGGTCGATGAAGCGGTGGCAGCGGCACATGCCATTCAAAAAGAAACGAGCTCAGAATGGTTTGTGATCAAAGCACAAATCCATGCCGGAGGCAGAGGAAAAGGCAACATCAATGAGACCGGATCCCATGGCGTAGTTTTAGCCAAAAGCATAGACCAAGTGGGACCCAAAAGTGAGGCAATTCTAGGGGGCACACTGATCACTCACCAAACAGGACCCGAGGGTAAGAAAGTCAATAAAATACTGATTGCAGAGGATGTCTATTATCCTGGTGCTTCTGAACCCAAAGAATATTATCTATCAATCCTCCTGGATCGCGCACAGGGTCGAAATGTGATCATGGCCTCCACTGAAGGGGGGATGGATATCGAAGCCGTCGCTGAAAATACACCAGAGAAAATTATTAAAGAATGGATAGATCCTGCCGTTGGTCTGCGGCGTTTTCAAGCACAAAAAGTTGCTTTTGCATTGGGTCTCACAGGTATGGCTCTAAAAGAAATGGTGAAGTTCATTCAGGCCCTTTATATCGCCTTTGAACGGACCGATTCAGCGATGTTTGAAATCAACCCTGTGCTCAAAACCTCGGACAATAAAATATTGGCGGTAGATGCCAAGGTAGATATTGATGATAATGCTCTCTTTCGGCAAAAAGAAATCTTACAACTTAGGGATTTATCAGAAGAAGATCCATTGGAAGTAGCTGCGGCCACGCATGGCCTCAATTATGTGAAGTTGGATGGAAATGTGGGTTGTATGGTCAACGGTGCTGGACTTGCCATGGCGACCATGGATATGATTAAACTTTCCGGAGGTGAACCTGCCAACTTTCTTGATGTGGGAGGTGGGGCCAATGCCGAAACAGTAGAAGCCGGGTTTAGAATTATCTTGAAAGATCTCAATGTCAAAGCCATCCTAGTCAATATTTTTGGAGGAATCGTTCGGTGTGACCGTGTCGCTAATGGCGTGGTTGAAGCCTATAAAAAGATTGGTGCTATTGAGGTACCTATCATTGTCAGACTTCAAGGAACCAATGCTGAAGAAGGGGCTCAAATCATTGAATCCTCTGGATTGAAAGTAACCTCTGCCATCTTACTCAAAGACGCCGCTCAAAGGGTTAAAGAAGTATTGTAAGCTCTTATTGGACTTGAAAGATTTAACAGCTCATACAGGTTGATTTTATTTACATGAAGATGCCTTGATTTAAAACACATGATCTGTTGTGTTTTTGATTGACTCAGTAAGTCAATTGAGACTTTTCATAAAATAAGTTGCTTAAATTAAAAAAAATCAATAAATTGAAAAGTGAGTAGATTTTAAAAAATAATCGCTCATTTTTTCTTCATATTATTTTGGTAAATGAACTGGGCTATCAAATTGATAGCCCATTCTTTTAAATTTAAGCTCGATCAAATTTTCACTTATTTTACTTGTTTCCCCATGAAAATTAAACTTGTTCTTACCCTAATCATTTTTTGTCTTGTGTCAATGGCGTTCAGTCAATCTGCAAAACTCACGAAAAAGGCCCATCTCAACGCAGAAAAAATAATGCCTAAAGTCATTGAGTGGCGCCATGATATTCATGAGCATCCAGAGTTATCAAACTTAGAATTCAAAACAGCTGCTAAAGTAGCCAAGCATTTAAAAGATTTAGGTCTCGAAGTCGAGGAAGGAGTAGCCAAAACGGGCGTAGTAGGTATTTTAGTAGGAGACCAGTCAGGGCCAGTAATTGCCTTGAGGGCAGATATGGATGGCCTTCCTGTGACAGAAAGAGTGGAACTCTCATGGGCCTCAAAGGCGACCTCCATATATAATGATAAAGCAACGGGTGTCATGCATGCCTGTGGTCACGACACGCATGTAGCCATACTCATGGGTGTCGCTGAAGTCCTAAGTGGCCTAAAAAAAGACCTCAAAGGAACCGTTAAATTTATTTTTCAACCCGCTGAAGAAGGTGCCCCTCCAGGAGAAGAAGGCGGCGCTAAACTCATGATCAAAGAAGGGGTCATGATGAATCCAAAAGTAGAAG
>Ga0209602_1004396_pt1 | contig 10309 bp, 7 predicted proteins | sample COGITO_mtgs_1205_3_FD_184810 | JGI IMG/M metagenome (GOLD analysis project Ga0209602, IMG submission 184810) | Pelagic marine microbial communities from North Sea - COGITO_mtgs_120524 (SPAdes) (version 2) | ecosystem: Environmental > Aquatic > Marine > Epipelagic ...
CACCGAATTTCAAATTGCTCTATGACATTTACCATATGCAAATTTCAGAAGGTGATATCATAAGAACGATTACCGATAATCATCAATATTTTGGACACTATCACACTGCTGGTGTTCCAGGAAGAAACGAAATTGATGATACTCAAGAGTTGTTTTATCCAGCAATAATGAGCGCTATTGTAGAGTCTGGATACAAAGGAGTCGTTGCTCAGGAATTTATCCCGAAAAATGAAAACCCATTAGAATCTTTAAAGAATTCTATTTTAATTTGTGACGTTTAAAGTAAATCCCGTGTTTTAAGTTGGCTCTAAAGTTTCTTATATTTGTACTACTATATATCAATGAAACAGTATAACTTTTACTTAATCATATTTGCCTTATTTTTTAATTCCTGCGGATCTGACCAGATAATTTCAAGTGAAGAAGGGGAATGGTGTTGGTTACCCAATACTGAAACTTCTCACCGTATTATTCAGGTTCATTTTGAAAATGAACCTTGGGAAAAATTAGATATTTTTGTAATCGAACACCTTTTGGAAAGCTCTTTTTTGATTCATGAAACGGCAACTAATGACGAAGAGTCTTCATCTCCAAATAATTTTACAACCCATAATTTTCAATTGGCAAGCCTTCCCTTTGCTGATTCCTTTCATGGGGATTTAACAGCATATTACAATACAAATAATTAATTATATATTAGCTCAATAATTTATTTCTAAATGATAAAATCCAAGATCGTCTTTTTATGTAATTTATTGGTGTGTATTGTTCTATTTGGCTGCTCTTCTTCAGAAGGAATTGCTCTTGGCGACCTTACGATAGATGAAAATGCTAGTCCAGTAATTCATATGTTAAATGATGATCCATATTCTGGTAGAGTATTTCAATACGAGAAGGGTACAGAATTCTTGTCTTCTGAATTTTATTTGCTTGATGGAGTTTTTAATGGTTCTTATGTTGAGTTTTTTCCGGGTGGATTGCTTAAGCATATTGCTTTCTTTGACAAAGGAATTTTGAATGGTTTAGAGGAGCATTATTTCGAAAACGGTCAGTTGAAAGAATCTGTTAATTATGTACAAGGTAACTTCAATGGTAAGCGAATGGTTTACTGGTCTAATGGAATCTTGAAGGAACAAAATTCATTTTCAAATGGAGTTTTAGGAGGTGAAAATCTCTATTACTATTCAGATGGAAAGCTTCGTAAACGTTTAAATTTTGACGCTCGTGGAAATCGAGACGGTAAATGGGAAGATTTTCATCCTAATGGTCAACTAAAATTACGTATCGAATATAAAAATGGATCCCAATTATCCACCTCAGATACTTTTGATTTCTATGGAAATATTATTGAGAGGCAATAATATTTAGTAACATACTTTTGAACTAAGAACGGTATAACTTCCACTTACTATTGAAACCATACCGTCTAAATGGCAAAAGATAAAAACTTCACCCTTAGGTACGAATAGATCATAGGTTCTACAATCACAACCCTGGTAGTTTACGATAACTCCGTTGCTTCCAGCCTCGATTGTTTTTTCTGTACACGGTGAACATGTAAGTGAGATATTTACTGTCACTATATTACTGTCTGTAGTTCCGTCATTTGTTTTATACGTAAAACTATCTCCAGCAACCATTACTCCATTTTGTGTATAACTAAACGTTCCACCTATGTCTAGAAGTATAGTTCCTGAGGATGGGTCATCAACCAAAAGAGCGGATAATGAGTCTCCGTCTGCATCGGTATCATTCGCCAATACATTATTCATTCCACCCGTCAGTAGAGAAGTAGTTTGACCAACTCCTACCGTTATGCTATCTGGAAATGCTACTGGTGCGTCATTTGTTGGTGTAATCGTTACAGAAACTACCGTAGGGAGTCCATATCCTTTTCCATCAAAAGGAATATAGGTAAAGCTATCTGTGAAATCTTCAGACCCTAAATGTGTGTAGATAAACGATCCGTCACTGTTTAATGCCAATGTTCCATAGAGTGGACTCGTTCCAATTGTTGCGGTTAGTAATGCGGTATCCCCATCTGCATCGTTGTCATTTGACAGTACACTTGTTGATGCTTTTGTGGTAGTGCTCGCCGTTCCACTCTCAAATAAAGCAATTGTTTCAGTATTACCTACTGGAACCTTATTGATGTAAATTGTGACAGTAGTTGTATTTCCAATATTTAAAAATGTATCGCGAGGGGTATAGGTAAAAGTGTCTGTTACGGTAGCACTATTATCGTGCGTGTAAGTGAAGTCTCCGTTAGCTGATAAGACTACTGTACCATTTACTGGACCAGTACCTATTATAGCTGCAGTCATGGCTTCACCCTCTGGATCAGAATCATTTGCTAAAACAGAAGTTGTTCCATCATTTAAAACGCTGGTTGTTGCTCCTCTTGCTAAATTCACAACATCTGCAATACCAGTAGGTGGATCATTTACGGGTAAAATACTAATTGTGAAGAGGTCGTCTACTGTACAGTTTATATCCCCATCAAATGCTACTAAATTAATGTAAGTTGAGCCGCTTTGATCGGGCAAAAAGTCAATAATTAAAGCTGTTGCTGTAATGCTTGTAGCAACTAAGCTGTTGTTACCTATTGTGGTTGAATAAATCAAAGGGGTTGTATCTACATCTTCAAATATGTTTGCTAACAATATAATTAAATCAGGATCATCTTCGTCTGCATCTACATTTGTAATAGAATTTACAAGAGTTGGACAGTCATTTTTGGGATTTATTGTTACAGGAATCTCAATGTCGGTGTCACAACCTCTTGTATCGTTTACATTTAGTGTCATGGTTGTAGTCCCGAATTGATTCAAATTTGGCGTAAAGGTCACAATTCCATTAGCATCTGTAGTAGCTGTAAGTAAGCTGGTTGCTGTATGTGTTAATGTATATATTGGTGTTAATTCATCATCATCTCTGATTTCGGCACCATAATTCCAAGTCCATGCTGGCCCATCTTCATTGGCCTCTGGGAATCCACCCACAGCTGTATAGACTGGACAATCATTCACTTCTTGTATTGTAATACTAACGGTAATTGTATTACCAACTAGCCCACCAGGAGCAATTTCAGCAGCACGATATTGAAATGAATCTGTGGTTGTTTCCGATCCATCATGGGTATAGGTGAAGGTTCCAGTTGAAGAAAGTACTACTGTTCCGTTTGCTGCAGGGGTAATGAGTATCGCTGTTAGTGAAGCATTTTCGGTATCAGTATCATTTGTTAATAGTGATGTGTTTGGTACAGTAGTTTGTGTAACTGTCCCCCCTTCTAAAACAAGTAGTGAATCGGTTACAGTTACTGGTGGATCGTTTACTGCTATTATATTTACTAAAAACACATCTTGGGTAGTATTACAACCCCTTGTATCGTCGACAAATATGGTTATGGTTGTTGTTCCATTTTGTTCTGCAATATAATCGATTGTTAAAGTTGCTGATAAAAGTGTTACAGTAGCTAGACTTGTATTATCATTTGTAAAAGAATATGACAAAGGATCATTTTCAGCATCTGTGAAATAATCATTTAGATTTATCACTGTGTCTACTGCATCTTCATCAACATCAACATCAGGTATTGACGGAACACTAACAACAGGACAGTCATTCACTGAAATTATATTTATTGAAACAAGAACATCTGTGGTGGTATTTGTATCAGTGAGTCGATACGTAAAACTGTCAGTTACAGTTTCACTGCCATCGTGATTATAAATAAAAGTACCGCTCGCTTGTAAAGTAAAATTATCTCCGCCTTCTTTATGCCATAAAGGATTTGTTAATTTAATTACGGTTAAATCATCATTTTCAGTATCTCTGTCATTACTGATCACAGAATTACCATCTGTAGTAGTTGTAACAGAGCTTCCCTCAAAAACGTTGATAGTGTCAGCAACACCAACAGGAGTATCGTTTTCAGGTACTACAGTAATTACAAAGCTAGAACTGACTAAAGATGAGCATTCAATTGTATTATCTGTTGCATATAATATTATTGTACTACTACCTGTCATATTATCAACGTAATCGATTGTTAAAGTGGTAGCTGAGGATTTTGTAGCGGATAATAATGCTAAATTTGTACTGCTTACGGTTAATGTAATTGCATCATTTTCTTCATCAGAAAACACAGAACTAATATCAATATCTAAATCCGGATCATCCTCTGTTGGGTTGAAGTTATCGATTGGTATATTTACGATTGGACAATCGTTGGTATGGAAAATTTGAATAGTAACCGTTGTTGTATTCCCAAAACCCTGTGCATCAAAAGGACGATAAAGAAACGAATCGTTAGTGGTAATATCTCCTGGGTTTTGTGTTCCATCATGAGTGTATGAAAATGTTCCGTTATTTAATAGAGTTAAGGAACCTTTGGAAACAGATGGAGCAATGGCACCAAAACCATTTCCTATTGTAAGATTATCTAAATCTACATCAGTATCATTAATGAGGACAGAGGTAGCTAAATCAGTTGTTGTTGTTACGGTACCTCCTTCAGTAACTGTTACTGTATCTGAAACTCCAACAGGTAGGTCATTATCAGGACTTACAGTCACAAGAAATTCATGAGGTACAAGAGATCCACATCCACTATCATTTGCAAAAATCGTAATGGTGGCAGTTCCAGAGGCATCTGCTTGATAATCTAATAATAAAGTGTGGGTTACAGGAAAACCTACAGTAGATACAATAGAAGCGTTTAACAAAGAAGAATTTGTATTGGTCACGGTATAGGTCAAGGTACTTCCCTCAGGATCACTAAATACGTTGGTAATGTTAATCTGTTCTTGATTTGAATCTTCCTCAACACTTATGTTAGATAATGGATTTTGAACATCAGGGCATTCAGGAACAGGGGTTATGTTTATGGTTACTGAAACTGTATTTCCATAAACACTACCGTCATAAGCTCTATACCAAAAGGTATCAGTTGTTGTTTCTGTATCATTGTGGGTGTAGGTAAATGATCCAGTACCGCTTGGTGACAGTGTTAAAGTACCGTTTAATGTGGTAGAAACTAGATCAGTCGTTATTGGGTCTCCATCAGGATCACTATCATTTGATAGTACAGACGTAGCTCCTCCAGTGGTTGTGGTTACTGTTCCTCCCTCAATTACGGTTATGGAATCGGTTGTTGAAATGGGTGGGTTGGAATTTGATGAGAAAGATCCCACAAAAACACCTCTACCATATGAGGCAGCTAGAACACGATTATCTAAAGCAGAAACGCCTCTGTAGTCCAAATCGCGCACAGCAACATCCTGCATTCCTATGTATGCGGAAGTCCAATTCGGATTAGCTGCACTAAAATTTGCTGTTCTCCATACTCCTAAATCCGTTCCTACAATAACCTCATCATCTTCAAATGGATTATTTAGTATGGTCAAAACAGGGATATCAGGTAAGTCTCCTTCCTTGTTTGATGATACCCCACCTGCAAAGCCATCATTAGTATATCTTATGTTACTATAATTAGCTGCATTTAAACCGTAGTTATAATATGTTAAATAAATTTCATTTTCATTATCCCCAAACTGAATATCTGAGACACTTCCTAATTGACTATAAACTGAGGTAATTACATGTAAACCAAGATTTTGAGCATTAGTTATTTTTTTTACTTCACCACTTTTCAAGCCCACAAAAAGAGTAGTTCGATCGGTTGTGAAGGGTGATACCTCTAGAGCAGTTACAAAATCAGCACCAGTAGATACCGACGGAATAAGAAAAGTGGCTGGAGTACCACCTCTTTCAAGGCCAGTTATAACTCTGATGGAATTCGCACCACCCGAATCTCCAGCATTTGAAAAATAAACATCCTGATTAGAATCCAATGCAGCAGGATTTATAAAACTCCCTTCACCATTAGGAATACCGAGATCAGAGCTTAGATTGTCGATCCCGTTGTTCATAGCTTCAAAAGCACCCCACCCTAAGTTTATATCAATATTTCCAAGAGCATCAAAATTACCTCTAAGTATTGAATTATTTCGTACGTAACTTGAAATATAATAATGGCCACCTACCTGATCAAAGAAAGTATCTCCACCGTCACCAGTTTGAATTTCAGTACCATCAGTCTTATTTTGATTTGAATTTATTACGGAATAAGTTCCGTTATCTTGAGTTCCTCCTATAATCCAATCTGCACCTGCAAAATCAGTAGGAGATTGAGCAACTGCATAAAACTGAGTGGTTATCATATTTTTTTCCATCTCAGTAAAAGTACTAGTGTCAGATGCAGTAGATAAACTAGATGAATAATACACACCTCCATCATTTACTACAATAGCTTCATTAGAATTACCTGGTCCTGGTTTAAAATATAATCCGTGTTGATCAGCATGTACAACTGAACAATCCAAAGTTGATAGTAAATTGTTGTTAGACCATTTTGTAATTTGAGACCAATCTGAACCAGCATTTTGACTTCTAAACCAATCAATACCTCCAACATATAGAATTTGATCATTAAAAGGATCAACTTCAATTTCAAGATCGTAACCAGATTGACCCCTTGTATAATCTTCATCGGGAATTCCGGTATCTTTGTCCAATGGAGGTTCAATGTACGAGAAGGTTGTAAAATTATCTGTAGTTTTGTAGATAACCGGAATTGTACCAGATGCTGTTCCAGATGTTTGAATAACTATATAATGAGTGTCTGTATTTTGATGACTAGAGGCAATTTCAGTTCTTTTCCTATCGTTTACACCTGACGATGGAAACGCAGGAAATGTTGGGTTTGCTTTGGTAAAAGTTATACCATCGTCACTATACCAAAACCTGCCACCGAGTCCATATGAACTTCCTAAAGCACTTCTCTGACTACTTAACCAAATTCTATTGGAAACCTCTTGTACTTCAATGTCATTTACATTTTCACCACGACCAGAACCGTTATTTACACTGCCTATTCTACTCCAATTACCCAATTCACCATCAGTCGACTTCCATAGTCCTACAACATTTTCATCAGTCCATGTTCCAAAACCTGTACTTCTCCTGTAATGATAAACTGAGCTTAATCCGGCAAATACTTGGGGTTCTGTACCTGGATTTTTATCATGGTCATAAAGTGCAATATCGTTAACAGAGAAAAATCCTTCTACTCTCAAGTCGATTGGCATGGAACCAGTATTAGTTACTGTTGTAGATGCACCTCTTCCAAAAACAAGAGTCCAATTATCCCCTCCATTAGTTGATTTATAAATACCATTCCCAAAAGCATCACCGTTTGTGTAATTCTCACCTGTACCTACATAAAGAAGATTCGGGTTGTCTTCATCTTGAACGATAACTGAAACAGCTAGATTTCCGGGAACACCACTAATTCTTGTCCATTGGGAGGTTGAATTTGTTATGTCGTTATTTTTCCATAGACCACCACTAACTCCTCCAGCAATAACTCTTTTTCCGGCTCCATCTGTTTGATCCCAAACAGCTGCTCGAGTTCTTCCAGAATGATTTTTAGGTCCGACTTCATACCATGGTATTGCAGGACTTTCACCAGGGACAGCATATTTAGCTACCTCATCTTTATCTCTTTCAAATTGTTGTTGAGCTTCTAATTTACTCGAATAATCTGGTATTCCTGTGGTAGGATTTAAAGTTAAATCGTATAACTGTTCATGATATTGATTTGGAGGCAAACCTTCAGCCTTTCGTTCACTTCTATTTAAAAGTTGAGTTTCTTTGTAAGGACTGTTATTTAAAAAAAACTCATGTAGTTCTTTGGGATTCATACCCTCATCAATAATAAGCATAAAGGCTAGTAAAGAAATTAATCCTAGCACCTTAAACTTAATGAAACTTTTGATTTTCGACATAAAAACTATTAATTACATTTCAAACGTATTAAAAACGATTCTATTGCAGATAAACACAACAAAAAAAGGGTTGTTAAAACGCTTATCCTAACAAGGATTGAACTTTCATTGCCAATCCCATATCACCACCTATTTTAATTTTACCTCCCATAACGGCCATCATTGGGTTGAGGTCTCCATTTTTAAGATCCATCAAAACCTCTGCAGTTGTAGTTATGGTACAGTCTGCTTCTCCATTTTCTTGAGAAACAATGTTAGAATTTCCTGATCCGTCTACATATACAATTAAGTCACCGACTTCAAATTTTAATGTGCCTCCGATAGCTTCAGCAGCTTCGGCTTTTTCTTTTAATTGGTCAAATACTTCGTTATTCATTTCGTAAATTATTTAGTGCATTAAAAATAAGGATTTATTGGGAAATATAGCCCATTATAGGAATTCTTTTAGGAGGCTATTCGTCGTTGAAAATAAAAAATCCTAAACCTCCTGAAGCCTTCAAAATTATATTGTCGACTTCGCCTTTTGAGCTGAATTCCGTTATCTCTTCTGTAATTTCTATGTTATGTTTTTTTATGGATTCAATTATTTTTGGGTTATGAGACCCATTGAAATAGGTTAATGAAGGATTGAAAAATAAATGTGGACACTTTTAGGTTTGTAAAAGTGAGATGGAATCGCCCGTCCCTGACCTCATTTCGATCCAACCTTTTGAAAAGTCTTTTGATGCTGATGAAAAACCTATAAGATTCCAAAATTCATAACTTTTGGACACGGCAAGAGTTTCTATGCAGATGCCTCCGTAGTTTCCAAGGCGGCTTTTTTTCTATTCGAACGAATTGTTTTTTCATCCAATGTTTTTTCTATTAGTTTTATCCAAACTCCATTGGGGTCAGTAATCAAATAACCTTCTTCTATTTTAATTATTGGTGTGCGGTCTTTAAGTTGTAGTAGCGTTTTATCCCATCTGCTTTGGTACAGTTGAATACACACTCGGGCTGTTCGTTCTGGATTAATTTCGATACAGGTTTGAGAATCGATTGCGACAATTTTAGAGCCTTGAGTTTGGATTTCAAAACCTAATTTTTGTAAAAAACAATGCTTTGATTCAGATCGGCTGTTGGGGTTTGTATGGTCAGTTGCATGTTTCAAATTACAAAAGTCTTTGTTACTGTTAATCGAAAAAATATTATTTATTGACAAATTAAGCTTTTAAAAGTACCTTTGAAGCATGAAAACACCTTCAAAGCTCACAAAGTGGCATATTATAAAACCCTGTGAAAGAGAATACCATTCCATTGCACGCTTAGCTAAAAAAAACGATTGTAGTGTTAGCTCAATTAAGCGTATGTTGTACAAAAACAAAAAGGCTTACGATGCTTTTTTACTACATGCTCCAGACCCTAAGGTCTTAAAGCCTTTCTCTGATGGGGAATAGAACACAAATAAATGAAGAAGATTGATCACATTGGAATAGCGGTTAAAGATTTAGTAGCATCAAACAAATTGTTTGCTAGTTTATTGAATACGCCTTGCTACAAAATTGAAGATGTTTCCGAACAGCAGGTTTCTACTTCTTTTTTCAAAACAGCTGATCAAAAAATAGAATTGGTTGCGGCTACAAGCCCTTCCAGTCCAATTACAAAATTCATTGCCAAAAAAGGCGAAGGCATCCATCACATTGCTTTTGAAGTAGATGACATCCATTCAGAAATCATAAGACTCAAAGGAGAAGGTTTTGTGCCTTTGAGTGAAGAGCCCTCCAAAGGAGCCGATAATAAATGGGTTGTTTTTTTTCACCCCAAAACCACCAATGGGGTACTGATCGAATTGTGTCAAGAAATACGTTAACCCATGGCCAGTAAGCAGCAGTATTTTGATTTGTATAAATACAAAGAAGAGATTCTTAAGGGCAACACCTCTTTCCTTAGTCGAGCCATAACTCTGGGCGAAAGCACCTTAGATGCGCATCGTCAACTCATACAAGAACTCTTATTGGAATTGATGCCACATACTGGAATTTCCATCCGAGTGGGTGTCAGTGGAATTCCTGGAGCTGGAAAAAGTACGCTGATTGAAAGTTTAGGAACGTATTTAATAGAAAAATTCAATTTAAAAGTTGCAGTTTTAGCAATAGATCCAACTAGTGAATTAAATCACGGAAGCATCTTAGGAGACAAAACTCGAATGGAGCTTTTGAGCAGATCGGACCAAGCATTCATTCGACCTTCTCCTTCTCAGTCAAATCTAGGTGGTGTGACCCGTAATACAAGAGAAGCCGTTTATTTGTGTGAGGCTGCAGGTTATGATGTTATTTTAATTGAGACGGTAGGTGTAGGGCAATCCGAAACTGCTGTCCAGTCTATGGTCGATTTTTTTATGATGCTACAAATTGTTGGAGGAGGAGATGACCTTCAGGCAATTAAACGCGGGATTTATGAACATATCGATTTGCTTGTAG
>Ga0209602_1004399_pt1 | contig 10305 bp, 10 predicted proteins | sample COGITO_mtgs_1205_3_FD_184810 | JGI IMG/M metagenome (GOLD analysis project Ga0209602, IMG submission 184810) | Pelagic marine microbial communities from North Sea - COGITO_mtgs_120524 (SPAdes) (version 2) | ecosystem: Environmental > Aquatic > Marine > Epipelagic ...
TCTGATAAGCTATTTCAGATATTCCCAAACCTTGAATACCTACCAAAATTCTCTCTAAATTCATCATGGTAAACATTTGATTTAAGCCTCTATTTTTTGTGCCAATCAAATATCCTGTCGCTTCATCAAAATTTAAGACACAAGTAGCCGAACCTTTAATACCCATTTTATGTTCTACAGAACCAGTGGATATCCCATTTCTTGGACCTATAGACCCATCTTCATTTACTATAAATTTAGGAACTAGAAATAAACTTATCCCTTTTGTTCCCGAAGGGGAGTCAGCTGCTCTAGCAATTACAAGATGTATTATATTTTCTGTAAGATCGTGATCACCTGACGTAATAAATATTTTTTGTCCACTAATTTTAAAAGTACCATCCGCTTGTTCTACTGCCTTAGTTTTTAACATTCCTAAATCAGTTCCACAAACTGGTTCTGTTAAACACATTGTTCCACTCCATTTTCCCTCAACCATTTTTGGGAGATACTTATCTTTAGTCTCATCACTGGCGTGATGTAATAAACAATTATAAGCACCAATTGTTAGTTCACTATAAAGTTTGAAGGAAAGAGAAGTTGAAGACAACATTTCATCAAAAAAAGCACTTACTGTTTTAGGCATTCCCTGGCCACCATATTTTGGATCACAAGATAAGGATATCCAGCCATCTTCAATATATTTATTATAAGCTTCTTTATAACCTGGTGGAGTTCTAACAACGCCATTTTCTAATTTAGCTGGATTTTCGTCACCAGCCAAAGCAAGAGGTAATAAAAGATTTTGATTTATTTTTGCAGCTTCTTCTAAAATATCTTTAACTAAATCTGAATTAACTTCATTATATTTTTCGAGCTCGTTATAATTTTTATTGTCTCTTAATTTTTCAAAGAGAAATAACATATCATCTAAAGGTGCTGTGTAACTTGGCATTTGAGGACTTTAGAATAATTCTAAGATTATTGCAATTTTGAAATTATCGCATCACCCATTTCAGAAGTTGACGTCTCTTTCATACCCTCTGATAAAATATCTTTTGTTCTAAGACCATCATTTAATACGTCTTGAACTGCTTTCTCTAAAGCATCTGCTTCATTATCAAGATCTAATGAATATTTAAGAGCCATTGCAAAGCTTAATATAGATGCAATCGGATTGGCTATTCCTTTTCCAGCGATATCAGGTGCTGATCCATGAATGGGTTCATACATAGCTCTCATTTCACCATCTTTATTTTTAGCACCTAATGATGCTGACGGTAAAAGTCCTAAAGATCCTGTTAACATTGAAGCTTGATCAGACAGCATATCACCAAATAAATTGTCAGTAACTATCACATCAAATTGTTTTGGGTTTCTCAAAAGCTGCATTGCACAATTATCAGCAAGCATATGACTTAACTCTACATCTTTATATTCTTTATCATGAAGCTCTTGTACTTCTTCTTTCCAAAGTTGTCCTGCTTCCATAACATTTGATTTTTCACAAGAAGTAACTTTGTTTGATCTTTTTTTAGCTAAATCAAAAGCAACTCTTGCTACTCTAGTAATTTCACTAGTTGTATATGTATGAGTGTTAATTCCTTTTCTTTCACCATTATCAATTGGTTTAATGCCTCTTGGCTCACCAAAATATATTCCACCTGTCAATTCTCTCACTATCATTATGTCCAAACCTGATACAATTTCTGGTTTTAGTGTTGATGCATCAACTAATTGTTCAAAACATATGGCAGGTCTTAAATTAGCAAATAATTTCAATTCTTTTCTAAGTTTTAATAAAGCTCTTTCAGGTTTTTTTGAAAATTCTAAATTATCCCATTTAGGACCTCCAACTGCACCAAGCATAACCACTTCACTTTCTAAAGCTTTGTAAAATACTTCGTCAGTTATAGGTGTTCCATGTTTGTCATACGAACAACCACCAGCTAGATCTTCATCTATTTCAAAATCTAAAGATTTGTTATCATTAAACCAATTAATAATTTTTTTTACTTCTCCAATAACTTCAGGGCCAATACCATCGCCTGGTAATAAAAGTATTTTTCTTTTTTTAACTTTAATCACTAAAAATCCATGGTTTTTTATTTTTTAAATTTGTTTCAAAATTTTCAATTTTATCTGACTTTTTTAAAGATAGAGCAATATCATCTAGCCCCTCAAGTAAACACTTTTTTTTAAATGGATCTACATCAAACTTGATTTCATTATTTCCGTAAACAATTTTTTCATCATTTAAATCAACTGAAATTTCTTCTTTTCTATTTGCATATTCTGATAATTCTTTGATTTTTTCTTCTTCTAGAATTATGGGTAAAATTCCATTTTTAAAACAATTGCTATAAAATATGTCAGCATAACTAGAACTAATTACACAAGTTATCCCAAAATCTAATAGTGCCCAAGGTGCATGCTCTCTAGAAGAGCCACATCCAAAATTTTTACCAGCAATTAGAATCTTTGAACCATTGTAAGGATTTTGATTTAAAACAAAGTCACTAATTTCTTTACCTTGATCATCATATCTCATTTCAAAGAATAAATTTTTTCCAAGTCCAGTTCTTTTAATAGTCTTTAAAAACTGTTTAGGAATAATCATGTCTGTATCAATATTTACTATAGGTAAATATGCAGGCACACTTTTTAATGTATTAAATTTTTGCATTAATTTTGATACTTCCTCACATCATCTAAATTTCCAGATATTGCGGCTGCAGCTGCCATACCAGGACTAACTAAATGAGTTCTACCACCTCTTCCTTGTCGTCCTTCAAAATTTCTGTTTGAAGTAGAAGCACATCTTTCTTCAGGTTTTAATTTATCAGCGTTCATTGCTAAACACATAGAACAACCTGGCTCTCTCCATTCGAAGCCAGAACTTACAAATATTTTATCCAAACCTTCTTGTTCAGCTTGCTCTTTTACTAAACCAGAGCCTGGAACAACCATTGCATTTACATGTGATGATATTTTTTTATCTTTTAAAATTTTAGCCGCTTCTCTTAAGTCTTCTATTCTGCCATTTGTACAGCTTCCAATAAATACCTTGTCTATTTTAATGTCTTTAGCTGCCATATCTGGTTTTAAACCCATATATTTTAAAGCTCTTTCAATAGAGTTCTTTTTATCCTCATCACTTTCACTTTGAGGATTAGGTACTTTGCCATCTATAGTAATTACATCTTGTGGAGAAGTGCCCCAAGTAATCATTGGTAAAATTTCATCTGCATTTAAATTCAACTCTTGATCAAAATTTGCATCTGCATCGGTTTTAAGAGTATTCCAATAGTTTAAAGCTTTTTCCCAATTATCTCCTTTTGGAGACATCGGTTTTCCTTTTAAGTAATTGAATATTTTTTCATCTGGCGCTATTAATCCTGCTCTTGCCCCACCTTCAATTGTCATATTACAAATAGTCATTCTCTGCTCAACACTTAAAGATCTGATTAGATCACCCGCATATTCTATTACTGAACCTGTTCCTCCAGCTGTTCCAATTTTTCCAATAATTTGAAGTATAACATCTTTAGATGTTACTCCTAAAGGAAGTTGGCCATTAACATTTATTCTAAAGTTTTTTGCTTTTTGTTGAACCAATGTTTGTGTTGCTAAAACATGTTCAACTTCAGATGTTCCAATACCGAATGCTAAAGCACCAAATGCACCATGAGTTGCTGTATGACTATCACCACATACAATTACTGTTCCAGGTTGAGTAAAGCCTTGCTCAGGTCCAATTATATGAACGATACCTTGTCTTTTATCGTCCATTCCAAAAAGTTGTACTCCAAATTCTTTACAGTTAGCTTCAAGAGTATCAACTTGTATTTTTGACTCCGCATCAGCTATTCCTTTGGTTCTATCTGTTGTTGGTACATTATGATCAGCTACAGCTAAAGTTAAATTGGGATGTCTAACTTTTCGATTGGAGTTCCTTAAACCTTCAAAAGCTTGTGGGCTTGTTACTTCATGAACCAAATGTCTATCAACAAACAGCAATGCTGTTCCATCATCTTGTTGATCAACTAGGTGATCATTCCAAATTTTATCGTAAAGAGTAGTGGACATTGAAAAAAAAATTATTTTTTTTCTGAAGGGCTTTCTGATTTCTGTTCATCTTTAGCTGCTTCAGTCGCTGGAGCTTCTTCTTTAGGAGCTTGTGCTTCTGGTGCTGCCTCTACCGCTTGAGCTTCTTCTTTAGGAGCTTCTGCTGCTGGGGCTACATTTTCTTCAGTAACAGTCTCAGGTTTTACATCAACATCAATTCCAATTTTTTTTCTAATCTTCTCTGCAATTCTTGCTGATTTACCAGTTCTGTCTCTTAGATAATATAATTTAGCTCTTCTTACTTTTCCTGATCTTATAACTTTAATTGAATCGATTAGTGTTCCATATAATGGAAAAGTTCTTTCAACACCTTCACCAAAAGAAATTTTTCTAACTGTAAAAGATGAATTTAAATCTCTACTTTTTTTAGCAATACACACACCTTCAAAATATTGAATTCTCTCTTTTTTACCTTCAGTAATTCTAACACCAACTTTAACAACATCTCCAGGATAGAAATCTGGAATTTTTTTCTCTGATAGTATTTTTTTAACGTTATGTTGGTTTATTTCTTCAATTGTTTTCATATTAATATTTATCAAGTTAATTCTTCTTATATTTTTGCCATAAATCTGGTCTTCGGACGCGTGTTATAGCCTCAGATTGAGATAAACGCCAGTCTTTAATTTTACTGTGATCACCAGATAATAGTACCTCAGGAACAGCTTTTTCCTCCCAAATTTGAGGTTTTGTGTACTGTGGATACTCTAATAACCCATTTTCAAAACTTTCATCTAGCCTTGAATTTTCATTACCTAAAACTCCAGGTAAAAGTCTTAATATACTATCAATCACAACAAATGCAGCGGTCTCTCCCCCTGATAAAATATAGTCTCCAATGCTTATCTCCTCTATGTTTCGAGTAGATAATACTCTTTCATCAACACCTTCGAAATGACCACAAATAAATGATACTGACTTCTCATTAGATAATTCTTGAGCATAATTTTGATCAAATTTTTTACCTTTAGGTGATAAATAAATTACTTTTTCACCTTCAATTTTATTTTGATCTAAAGATTTTGCTAGAACATCCGCTTTTAAAAGCATTCCTGAACCTCCGCCATAAGGAGTGTCATCAACTGTTTTGTGTTTATCTTCAGCTGCATCTCTAATGTTAACAATATTTAAGTTCCACAACTTTTTAGATAAAGCTTTCCCATATAGGCCTTTAGATAAAGGCCCAGGAAAAACTTCTGGATAAAGTGTAAACACTTGAGCTTGCCACATAAATAATCTTTAAATTATTTTTGTTCCTCTTTAGGAGCTTCTGCTGCTGGTGCCGCTTCTGCTGCTGGAGCTTCTTCTTTAGGAGCTTCTGCTGCTGGTGCCGCTTCTGCTGCTGGAGCTTCTTCTTTAGGAGCTTCTGCTGCTGGTGCCGCTTCTGCTGCTGGAGCTGCTGCTTTCGGTGCAGCTGCCGGAGCTTCTTCACCTTCTTTTTTTCTCTCTTTTTTTGGAACTGCTTTTTTAGGGTTATTACCATTTGCAGGCATTGGCATTAATTCATTTTCACCCAAAATTCTTGCAACTCTAGTTGTTGGCTGAGCACCTTGACCTAACCAATACTTAATTCTTTCAGCTTCAAGACCAACTCTCTCTTTTTTATCTTTAGGTAAAAGAGGATTAAAAAATCCTACTTTTTCAATAAATCTCCCATCTCTCGCAAAACGACTATCTGCTACAACAACTTTGTAAACAGGTCGTTTCTTTGTTCCACCTCTTGATAATCTTAATTTTAACATTCGTTCTCCTTTTTATTATTTTAATTGATTAAATAGCTCTGGCGGTATTCCTTTATCAGACATACCTTTCAGATTTCCTTTTGACATCTTCTTCATCATTTCAGACATCATTTTAAATTGCTTAAGCAATTTATTGATAGTGGCCGGATCTGTGCCAGAGCCATTAGCAATTCTTTTTTTTCTAGAACCATCGATAAGTTTTGGGTTCTCTCTTTCTCTTTTAGTCATCGACAAAATAATCGCTTCATTTTTAGTAATAATACTTTCATCAATTCCAGCTGAGTCCATTTGAGATTTCATTTTTGAGACTCCTGGCATAAAAGACATTATTCCCTCGATACCACCCATTTTTTTCATTTGTCTCAACTGAGTTAAATAATCTTGCATGGAAAATTGACCTTTTTTTAAATTTTCCTCTGCTTTTTTAATATTCTCTTCACCTAAATCTTGTGCAGCTTTTTCTACAAGAGATACAATATCTCCCATTCCAAGAATTCTGTTAGCTATTCTGTCAGGGTGAAATACCTCAAGATTATCAACTTTTTCTCCAATACCTAAAAATTTAATTGGAACATCGGAAACATATTTCATACTAACAGCAGCACCACCTCTGGCATCCCCATCTGCTCTAGTTAAAATTATTCCAGAAAGATTAACTGTATTTTTAAATTCTTTTGCTACAGATGCTGCTACTTGTCCTGTTAATGAGTCTGCAACTAAAAATGTTTCTGTAGGGTTTATTACATTTTCAATTTGCTTAATTTCACTCATCATTTGTAAATCAATTTGAGTTCTACCAGCAGTATCAAATAAAATAATTTCAGCTCCATTTAAATTGGCTGCACTAATTGCTCTTTGACAGATATCTGTTGGTTGCTGACCCTCAATAATAGGTAATGTTAAAATATTATTTTGCTCTCCAAGTGATCTAAGTTGTTCTTGAGCAGCTGGTCTATAAATATCAAGACTGACCATCATTACTTTTTTCTTTTTATTGGTCTCTAAATATTTTGCTAATTTTGCAGTTGTAGTTGTTTTTCCTGACCCTTGTAATCCAACAAGCATCATAGGAACTGGTGGCACAGCATTAAGATTTATCTCATTATTTGATCCTCCTAATAGATTAACCAACTCATCATAAACAATTTTAACAACCATATCCCCGGGAGAAGTTGATCTGATGATTTCTTGACCTAGAACTTTTGGTTTTACATTTTCAATGAAATCTTTAGCTACTTCTAAAGTAACGTCAGCCTCTAACAGGGCCTGTCTGATACCTCTTAGTCCCTCATCTACTTGAGCTTCATCAAGTGAAGGAGCCTTTTTTAAAGAAGAAAAAATTTCTTCGAATTTACTTGTTAAGTTTTCAAACATAATTATTACGCACAGCAGTAATCGCACTAGTGGGCGAAGCCTCGCTGACTAGTGTCGATCTCTTTGTTTCCAAAGACACCGCAAAGTTAATGTTTTTGCGGAAACGGCAACAACCTATAATAGAGGTTCAAAAAGTCAATAAATAAGTTAAATATCTATGTATGGATATTAAAGCTTTTAAAATGGATGGTTTAGGCAATGATTTTGTAATTATTGATCAAAGAAATCAAAATTATAATCTCACAAAAGATCAAATTATTAAAATTTGTGATCGTAATTTTATTGGATGTGATCAGCTAATTTTTATCCAAAAAAGTGATAAGAAAGATGCTGAATTGGCATTCTATAATTCAGACGGAAGTGTTTCTGGTGCTTGTGGAAATGGCACTAGATGTGTAGCTGATCTTTTATCAAAAGAAAATAATGATAAAGAAATTATACTTTGGACTTCTTCTGGGGAGTTAAAATCAAAAATTTTAGATAATAATTTAGTGGAAACTGAAATTGGAATCCCAAAAACTAATTGGGATGAAATTCCATTAATCAAAAATTTAGATACAAAAAACTTAAACATTAAAATTGTTAACAAAAATAATGCTGAACATATAGGTGGTACTTCTATTAATGTTGGAAATCCTCATGTTGTCTTTTTTGTAGATAATATTGAGGACTATGACCTAAAAAAAATTGGACCTGAAATAGAAAATCATAATTATTTTCCAGAAAAATGTAATGTCACTCTTGCAAAGGTTATTAGTAGAAAATTAATTAAAGTTAAAGTTTGGGAAAGAGGAGCTGGACTAACAAAGGCATGTGGAACAGCGGCATGTGCTACAGCTGTAGCCGCAAACATTAATGGATTAACTGATAAAAAAACTGATATTGAATTTGCATTAGGTAAATTATCAATATCAATTGATGCAAATAATAGTGTTCATATGAAAGGGCCTGTCTCAGATATTAAAAATATTGAGATTAATATTTAATGGGAATTTTTGATAAATTTAAATCTGGTTTTAAAAAAAGTGCGTCTGCTTTTACGTCTGGCTTAAGAGATATAGTTGTAAAAAAAGAAATAGACGACAAAACTTTGGATAGAATTGAAGAATATTTAATTCAATCTGATGTTGGAATTGTAGCTGCATCTGAAATTAAGGAAATAATTTCAGATAGTAAAATTGATCCAAGTAAAGATATTACTGATGAAATAACTATTATTCTCAAAGAGTATATTGTTTCTTTGATGAAGCCTCTTGAAAATACCTCTTTTTTTCAAAAGAAAGAAAAAATTAATGCCACATTAGTTTCGGGTGTTAATGGAGTTGGAAAAACAACAACTATTGGAAAAATTAGTAAAATATTAAAAGCAAATGGAAATAAAGTCATGCTGGCAGCATCTGATACCTTTAGGGCTGCAGCAATTGAACAATTAGAAAATTGGGCAAATAAAGTAGAAGTTGAGATAACAAAATCTTCCCAAGGTGCAGACCCTGCATCTGTTGCCTATAAAGCTATTGAAGAAGCAATTGCTAATAATTTTAATCAAGTCTTAATTGATACTGCGGGAAGATTACAAAATAAAAAAAATTTAATGGAAGAATATAAAAAAATAGCAAATGTAACAAAAAAAATAGATCCTGAAGCTCCTCACGACGTAATTTTAGTTTTAGATGCTACCTCAGGTCAAAATGTAATTAATCAAGTTGAAGAATTTAATAAAATTATTCCAATCACTGGTCTTATTATGACAAAACTTGATGGTACTGCTAAAGGGGGAATTCTTCTAGCTGTTGCTAAAAAATATAAGCTTCCAATTATTGCTCTTGGCTTAGGAGAGAAAGAAGATGATCTGCAAATTTTTGAAGCAGAAAAATTTGCTGAAGCTTTTACTCAAATTAATTGATTAAAGTGCTTGATATTAAAGGCTTATAGAAGGTGCACTTATAATTCTCTTTGAAATTATCATGTCCACAATTCTTAGCTATCGATGAAATAATAAAATCAAATTTTCCATTTTTTGGATAAAGTTCTAATTTTTTTTCTCTTATATCAAATTTAAAATTAGCATTTAAGCTTTTAACAGCACTAATCATAACTAATGTCTTGTTATCCTTTAAAAGATAATAAGCAAAATCATCAGGAAAAACTGGAAAATCATATTCTTCAAGAAAATATTTTGCTCTAGAAGGAAACCACTCATAAGAAATTAGTGGAAACGAAGTTTTTGTTTTATAATCATATATATAAAGATCTTTGGGATAGTCATTTATATAATTACTGTTTTCTCCTCTGGCCAATATAGCCTTCTCTCTAGTTTTAAAATATAAAGCAAAATTTTTATTATGTGAATTCATCTGATCTATATGAAATAAATTATCAACTAATGATTTATTTTCTTGGGTTAGACCAAGATTTTTAAAAGATAAAAAAATAATAAATACTAAAAGTGTTTTTTTCACACATTATATTTAATTAAAGAATTTGTGTTATGTTTGTTTGGAATGTGGCTTAATTTAAACTTTTAATAAATGTTTTTAGCACAGATACAAGCTTTTCATCATATTCCATCATATGATCGTCAAATTTTGTAAAATATGAATACTTAGGTTGATTGGCAATTTCATAAATTTTTTTGCCCATCCAAAAAGGAACAATTTGATCAACCTCACCATGCATAACTAAAACTGGGGTATTAATATTTTTAATTTTATTTTGATTGTCATACTTATCTTTTAATAAAATAGACACTGGAATATATGGATAAAAATTTTTTGCAGCTTCTACCATTGATGTAAAAGGTGTCTCGAGCACCAATCCAGCATAATTATTACTTTGTGCAATCTCAGTTGCAACACCTGTCCCAAGAGACTCTCCATAAAGAATTATGTCTTTTTCTGTTAAGCCTAATTTTTTAAGCCATAAAATTGAGCTATTGGCATCTATATAAAGCCCTTTTTCACTTGGTTTTCCTTTATTACCACTAAAGCCTCTCCAAGCTATTATTAAAAAATTAACATCTAAATCTTTAAAATGATTCAATTTGTGAATTCTATTTTCAAGTTTGCCAGCATTGCCATGAAAA
>Ga0209602_1004404_pt1 | contig 10295 bp, 6 predicted proteins | sample COGITO_mtgs_1205_3_FD_184810 | JGI IMG/M metagenome (GOLD analysis project Ga0209602, IMG submission 184810) | Pelagic marine microbial communities from North Sea - COGITO_mtgs_120524 (SPAdes) (version 2) | ecosystem: Environmental > Aquatic > Marine > Epipelagic ...
CTTGAGCGAAGGCATATGCTTGCATTTGGGCTGGTTGGTCTGAATTTCGGTGAACTTGTACGTCATCTTAGGACTCGTCTGAGAGTTTATCTACACCCGACTTTAGATTATCGGGTAAACCCGTGTTGTTTTCTTTTCTTTGAAGGGGAGCCGCCTTCATTTGTAGTTCTTCTTCATCTGATGCTCTCTGGACGGGTGCTTGGCCTCCTATAATTGCTTTTAATTGGGCGGTTTTTTGTGATCTAAAACTCTGATTCATGGGCTCGCCGAGTTTCATTTGTGCAAAGGTTCCGGGTCGATTGTCTAAAATAGTTGGTGTTTGATTTTCAGCTAACGCGTCTTTAGAAGTGGAATCTTCATTTTTTGATGTTTTATTTGCGTGTTGAATTGAATTGGACATTTTCACTTCCATCAGAGAAAGATGGAAAAGCTTTTAACTTGGGATTATCTATAAACTAAGAACTTCATCATAAAGGCATAAAGGTAAGATTATCCCAGTATAATTCCCAAGGCTTCACTATGTATTAAAAAAGGATTGAGCATTATTTATGATAGGGGAGCATTCCTAAACATTGATTTGTAAAAGAGTTAGTCAGGCTGAGATTTTTTAAAATAAACGTTTCTCAAGGAGCCTTTAATTGATGAAATAATTCTGGAAATGTATTTGTAAGTGATAATGACATTTCCAGCAATCAAATAATAGATACTCATGTAAGAGAGCAGTCCAGACTCAATATTGGGTTTAAAAGCAATATGACGACTCACTAAGTGGTTCTTTTAGTTGCCAATTACCGGCCGTTAGTTGGCCTACATTAAAAATCATGAGATGGGGGCTACCTTACTTGAGACAGTCACAATTTAAATTATTGTGTCAGTTACAGAAGGATAAATATGATAACATTGGACTTAAAAATAAATTCATTTAAGTCAAAACCACAAAAGGAGTCAAACGATTTTAACTAAGGTAAGAATTATTTTGGGCATATAGTTCTCTTTTATAGAAGGCAGTACTTGCGTATTATAAGATGCAAGGGAGTACAATTAATAGTTAATAAAGTTAATTCTTCCATTATGCTTAGCTTTAAGCAAGTCGATCAAGAAATCTATTGATCTAAAATTTGATTTCATCAAATTATCTAGATTTTTTTCTAAGCTGGCAACATTTAAATCTATTTGATTTTTAAAAAATAACTCGTTTTTGTGCTGATCAATAAAAAAGAAACCATTTTCTGATCGAGAATTAATTTCATTTAAGTCATTTAGCATAAAATCAAAATTCTGTTCTTGGCAGTCAATTTTAATTGATGATGATAAAATTATTTTTGATTGATCTTCTTGAAGGGATAATTCTGCAATCCACGAGTTTTGGGTAGACGAGGCAGAAAAGACAAAATTATTACCGATGAGATCAAAGGGTATCTCATTAGTTTTTAAAAACTTTTTAATTATTGATTTTACTTGTTCAATACTTTCATCATTTATAAGTTTTGAGATTAAGTCATCCGCTAATTTTTTAACATCATATTTTGAATCTTTCTTTTCAGTCAATCCATTAAAGAATGAGCTGAGGATGTTTTTAGTGGTTTTTTTTAGTGATTTGTTATATTTGGTTTTTTTTAATTCAAATTCAAATATTGCTTTGGATAAATCTTCATTTAAGTCTCCGTTGAGCTTCATTGAGTAGAAACTAGGATATTTTTTTTCATCCAAAGTAATATCTATAATATACCACAACGAAGGGTCAATGTTAAATTCTTCTTGATTATAGTTTTCACTATGGTGAAGATCTGATATGATTGAAATCGAACCTTTTTTGAAATTGGAATATGGCTTTTCTAAAAAAGAATCATCCGTATAATTAAATTGTTTTTTTGAAATTATAGAGCTTAAATCCTCATTTTGAATATTAAATTCAAGGATGGAAGTTTTGTCTAAATTTCTTTTTTTAGATTTTTTAACTAGGTACATTTCCTATTTATTACTGGACTTATTACTTTTTAGGTTTGTTCGTGATTAGCTCCTCAACGCCTTTGGCGACTTCTTTAGTTTTCTCTGTGGTCTTCTTATAATCATCTTCTCCCTTCGAAGCATTTTCTTTATCTTCTGGCGTGAGATCCTTATCAGTGGCGATATCTCCCGATGGCCCCTCACTAACTTTTCCTATGATCTCAGTAGATCCTTGGTTAACGTCTTTTTCTGATTTTTCTCCCTCTTTTTCCAGCTCATCTAAAGCTCCTCTAGCAATTTTTTGCTCACCTTTTTCCCAGGTTATATCATTTGAGTCTGCGTCTACTTTTTCGTGTGCCATTGGATCGGATTTATCGTTTGCGCTTAGTAGATCAGCCGTTGTTTTAGCGGCGAAGTCAGTTCCTGTCGTAGTAGCTGCCTTTAAACCGGCTTCTACATATTTATCCTTTGCAGATTGATCTATTTTTTCGGTTACATCATTACCCAAAAGGTCTTTATCCCCACTCAAAAGATTTCCTTTTGAATTCTTTGTCGTTGCCTTGGTATCCCCAATGTTGATTTTTGTACTTGCCTCGGCAACACCCATAGATGTTGCCTTAGCCCCTGCACTTAAAGCAGAATCTTTGGTTTTGTTACTGAGCGCAACATTTAGTAATGGATTGTCATTTCTCAACTGTGCTATCGAGTCAAATAGAACAATGGAACCCGTTAATACAGCATCTACTACGCTAAATATTTTTTTGAGGCCATTTATTACTAAAAGTGCCGGGGTTGTAAAGACTGCTGCCCCAGGAATCGCAGATGCTAATGTTAACCAATTTCCTATAGCGGACAATATACCCGATCCAATATTAAGGACTTTTTTAAGAGCTCCAAGTCCTGAGGAAAGGATCATATAATAGGCTGCTTTGCTCATGCTCTGATCAGCCTTCGCTTTTTCCGTATTAAATCCATCTGAGATTTTTTCAAATCGTTCAAACAAGCCTAATGACTTTGGGAACCATCCCCCACCACTATCATCGGCCGCCTTCTTTGTTAGGTCGTCAGCAACATTAAAGCCACCTCTTACACCAGTATCCGAGATGCCTGATTCTTTCTTACGCGCTCCAGCAGAAAACAGTGATACAAAAAATGAAGAAGTACCTTCTTTAGCTGCGTTTGTAAATCCTTCCGTGGTCCATGGACCAACAACTCTTCCCTGTTCTTTAAGATCTGACTCTTTTTGAGATTCTCTTTCAGTTCGTTTGTCTACATCAAAGGTCCTAAGTTTCGCATAGGTATATAATTCGCCTAATTCATTTGTTGAACTGTCTTTATTGTCTTCTATCTTCGTAGATTTAGCATTGTACGCGTTTAGAAGAGCCAGATCTACTTTATTTTTACCCTCGGTTTTTCTGCTCTCCTGAGCATTTATAATGGATTTTTTTTGTTCTATATCAATTACTGGGACTTTTGTAAAATCTAATTTGCTATAAAATGAACTAGAAAAGAATGCTTTAGCAATGGATTCCCTTTCATCTGGGTCTTTTTGGGAAGTTTCATTATTGTAAGCTCTTATGGCGTTCGAATCGGCAATTACCTTTTTTGAAGAAAGGTTTGACTTTGCAATATTTTTTTGACCTTTCTGGACGGTATGGGTGATGCCCGTTCGAATAGTGGCATTTTTCCTTGAAAGCTCGTGATAATAAAATTGAGCGTCTTTCTTTTTTTCTAGTTTTTCTTTTATTCTAATTCGTTCACGATTCTTAGCTGCAGCTTCTGCAGTTTCCTCCTTTTCAACATCTTTGGGTGACTCACTCCCTACACGCCTGACGTCTTCTTCGGTGGCCCACTGAGCACCTTCAGGTGTTTCTTCCACATCCTCCACATCCATAGCTTCCGCATCTTTGGGATTCTCTTCGTTAGCTTTCTTGGATCTTTCAACTTCAGCAGCTTTAGCTGCTTCTGCGTGAGTCTCATCTCTCTCTTCCTCGGTGACAAATTGAGCATCGGCAAATTGATGGATGGCACTAGAATTAACATTCAATTTTTTGAGCTGGGTAGCTTCTTGATCGCTATTGCCTAAACTTAATGCTTTAGCCCCCATCACGTCTGCCTCATGCTCGAGACCCATGTCATCATTTACTGGAATTTGACCCTTCATTTGAGTGGTCGGCTTTACTCTTCCTTGCTTCTGCTGGACGACGTGCCAAGATTCGTGGGCTAGGTGCTTTTCTTGGCCGGGAGCGACGTGGATGTCGGTACCTTGGGCGAAGGCGTGTGCCTGCAATTGGGCAGGTTGGTCTGAATTAGGATGGACTTTCACATCATTCATTGAGATCCCTGATAAACTTTCTACTCCTGACTTAAGATTGTCCGGTAAGCCAGTGTTATTTTCCTTTTTTTGAACGGGAGCTGCTTTCATTTGTACTTCTTCCTCGTCTTCTGCAGCTTTTTGGACGGGTTTGGCTTTCATTTGCACTTCTTCCTTGTCTGTGGCTTTTTGGAGAGGTGAATTATCGGGCATCAGGGCCTGTAATTGGGCCGTTTTTTGAGCCCGAGGCCCCTCGCTCATGGCTTCCATTACTTTCATTTGGGCTAGGGCTCCCGGTCGATTGTCTGAAAGGGTAGATGATTGTGATGCTGCTCTTGTTTGAGAAGCACTGTTTTCTTTTTTATTGGCCTTGGCACCTGACGGTGCAGTACGTGTTAAAGTAGGCATAAAATTGTAGTCTTTGAGATTCCTAAAGTTAAAAAAAGAATTGATAAAAGCAAATGATCCATCTGTCTTTCAATACCTATTTTTAAGAAACAGGATCTCATGCTATTGAGTAGGAGATGCTCCGATCATTTTATCTGTAAAAACTTCACATGAAAGGCTCCTTTCTTATTTTAAAAAAACAAATTAACAGGGTCAGTAGAGGTATTGCCAAGGCCGAATTCCTTGATTCTGTACCAGCTCGATGAAGTCATCCAGAGCGGTCGACCGCTCATCTGAAGTGGAGGCCTCTTCTTTCATCCAAGCCTGGTAGGTTAAGATCAATTTTGCGATGAAAAAATAAATCAATCCTTCCGTAGATTTATTTTTCAATGACTCCTCTATCTTTAAAAGTCCCCAATGAAATCTTCTGCCTCCCATAGACTTGACCGCCTCCGTATCTGCTTCATAGGGACCCGAAAAATGATTATTCAATAACCAAGTAAGTCTTCTCCAGTCTAAAGGCGCTTTGTATAAAGTGGGCCACTCGGGGAATGCTACATATTGCTCATTTAAAAGCCCCACCATGCAAGGTCCTATGTCTTCACTGAATGGACAAAATTTGGAGGAGGTGGTTAATGTCTGGATCAATCCAAACTGTTCTTCCAAAAACTCTACGAATTCAATGTATCGCTTTTGTGAGGGTGCTGGTATTTGTGGGAATAGGCGCTTTGCCTCACTTTTGGGTCCATTTAAAAGGGTAGGATGAAGGTCAAGGGCGGGAAGTTTATCCAAATCATTAGCCAATAGATCAAAAAAAGGGTCAGGTAGTGGCTTTTGAATCGCCTTTAATATACCAGGTTCGTTGAGCACCCAAAACCTACGGTCGTCATCAAAAATATTTTTTGGGGACCATAGCGGACTGTGGGTCATGATTTTTCGCGAAGATTTGCCCTCATAAATGAGGTAGCCACATCCCGTGCCCTCATCATTTCCTTCCATCACCGATAATCCTGTCGAAAACCGAAACATTATTTATTATTATTTATTTTTTTTACCAAAAATACTAGGAACATTTCGGGCTAACCATGATGCTTTTTTCGGTTCATCTACAGGCTTTTCTATGAAGCTATCAGCTGCTTTGTCAGGAACTTCAGCTTTTTTATTTCTTTTAAAATTACTAGGCCCAAATTTAGTTAGCGATTCGAGAGATTTTTTATCGGTAATGGTTGTACCGGTAATTTCTTTTTCGAATGAGCCGATGACACCCTCGACAATTGGTATGGATTTCTTTTTGGTCATGAATAATATTTGTGCCTTCGCTACAGCTGCCAATTTTCCCTTGGCTTCTCCTGATAGGACACCTCCTAAGGTGATGTTTTCTGAGGTAGCAGTGATATTTGCCGAGGTATTTAAGCTGGCTTCAGCAGATCCTTCACCGCCAACGCTGACTTCACCTAAACCGGGAACACCCACAGATACGCCTCCAAAGACGCCAATACTGGCCTCGGCACCTGCATTCACAGTAACTGCATTGAGAGTGATATTTTGAACATTCCCAAAATTACTGTCAGTTTCACAGGAGATACCAAAATTACCTCCAAGATGAGCTGAGGTAGCCAAATCCATATCGACTGCAGCAAAAACTCCAGGAACACCTAGAGGAATTCGAGCCAATGGAAGTGAATATTTTGCCTCTGGAGTTTCAAAACCTTTAATTGTGGTGGTCGCATCAATGGTATAACCAGATTTGTCATCTTTCCGCTTTATCGAGCCTTCTAACTCAAAAACCTCACCTAATGGGCCTCCTGATGCGGTGGCATTACCTTCATAGGTAGATATATCAACTTCTCCTTCAACTTCCATCCCTGCCAACATAAATTTGAAAGAAGTACTATCACCATCTTTCTCCTCTTCGACCTCCTCATCTACATCTTCTTTGGGGTCATCTTTCGCTTTCTCTTCCTCTTTTTTTATAGGGTCACCTCCGCCGCTATCTTCATCTTTTTCCAACAAGCTGGGATCCCAAGCAACGGCCATTGATTTATTTGAGTCAATTCCTTCTCCTGCTAAATCTGCAGTACCAAGATCTAAGTCACCTAATCTCTTTATTTCCTCGGCTTTCTTTTCTTTGGCTTCTGCTTTTAATGTTTTTACAGTATTTTGAGCTTCCTCAATAGCTACCGGATCATTGCTCTGATGAGCCTTTTCTAATTTGTTTTTTGCCTCACCAATGAGTCCTTGATATTTTAATATGATATCATTTAGATTTTCTTTTTTTTCTTTTTCTTTTTCTGGATCGGGAGCTTCCTTGAACTGAGTTACCGCAGGAGCAGCATTGTTATTGGACTGAAGTTGAGCAGTTGCATTATCATTGGCCTTTGGAGCCATGTTTGGATTAAAAGGAACAACTTTGGCATCTTTTTGCCCTAGAGCATTGCTTAATTTTCTTTGCGAAATGATGCCTTCACGATTATCTGTAAATTCAGCCAATTCACTGGAGCTTTCAGAACTCGATTCGCTCTTATTTTCAGCCCTCTTTTGAGTAGATTTAGATATTTTTTTTTGGGCTTGAAGCATTAACTGCAAATAATGAAAAAGATTGAAGCTAAAATTACATTTAAATTTCTCTATTACGTAACGATAGACCCTCAAATTTTTAAAATTTCTGTCTGAGAGCACTGATTACTGACCTCAAAATAGATTATCGTTATTTGCTCATTTTTATGTTTCACTATAAATTAAAATGCATCATTGTTGCGTTTAATAAATGTTCTATTTAATTTTGCAACACTGTTGCGTTAGAGCAGTTCCATTTAACATTAATAAATATATAACCATGAAAAATTTTTTTCAAGTAAAACCTTTAGTACTATCATCTATTTTCATATCATTAATCACAATTGTTTCTTGTAGCGATGACCCAGAGGATCCCATTGTAGAAAATGAAGAGGAAGTGATCACGACCTTGACCTATACTTTGACGCCCTCCGAAGGAGGGAGTGCAGTTGTCTTAACTTATCAAGATTTGGATGGCGACGGGGCAGGCGAACCAACCATTACAAATGGTACTTTATCCGCATCAACTGTTTATTCTGGTGTGTTAACGCTACTTAATGAAACAGAAGATCCTGCAGAGTCAATAACAGAAGAAATTGACGAAGAAGATGATGAACATCAGTTTTTCTTCTCTTCAACGATTACTGATTTACAGGTTGCATACGCAGATACTGACGGCGATGGCAATCCTGTAGGATTGGCGACTACACTTACAACAAGTGCGGCAGGTTCGGGTACTTTGACTATCACTTTACGACATGAGCCAGAAAAATCTGCGTCAGGAGTAGCCTCAGGCGACATCACATCGGCGGGTGGGGAAACAGATATTTCTGTTACCTTTACGATAACGGTTGAATAGATATATTTTTCTTTCTTTAATTTTCTTTTATCCCGTATTTTTGATTGCCCAAAGATGCGATCTAAAAGTATTAGGTAGGGTCCAAGACAGTCACAGCTTGGACCCTATTGCGTTTGCCAATGTCTATTTTAAGGAAGCTCATCAGGGGGCAGTAAGTGATGCGAATGGTTTTTTTGAAATACCCGTTCTTTGTCAAGGAAGCTATCACGTATCTGTGAGCCATATTGGCTGCCAAACAAGGGAGCTTTATATGACGGTGAAGCATGATACTACTATACTGCTGGAACTTGAACATCATAGTCAAATTATGGATGAATTGGCTGTTGCTGCTTCTGCCATTGAGGAGGCGACGACACAGGAAATAATGCTCATGGATGCTCATGAAATTTCTCAGAATGCTGATAAAAACATGGCAAATATGCTTGACGATCTAGCAGGTGTGAGCACCATCAAAAATGGAACAAATATTGCTAAACCCGTTGTTAATGGCTTATACGGAGACCGGTTGATATTATTAAATAATGGAGTGACTCAAAGTGGACAGCAATGGGGTGCTGATCATAGTCCAGAAATTGATCCTTTAGCGGCAGGGAAAATTACTGTAATCAAAGGGGTAAGCGCTTTGGCTTATCAAGGGAGTAATCTAGGGAGTGCGATTTTAGTCAGCCCTCCCAAGATAGATTCAGAGCCACATTTTCATGGGAAAATCCGTTATTTTTTTCAGAGTAATGGTTTGGGAAATGGTCTGAATATCAGAGTTCAGAAGCACCATCAAAAATTTGCTTGGAGTTTGGTGGGTACAGCCAAGAAAAAAGGGGACAGTCAAGCGGCATCTTACTACCTGACCAATTCGGGTGCGGTCGAAGGAGACTTTGCATTGCAGACGGAATATAATCATAATGCCTCTCTAAAAAGTGAGTTATTTTTCAGCTCTTTCAATGCTCATTTGGGGGTGCTTAGGGGTGCTCATATAGGTAATTTGACTGATTTGGAGGAAGCTCTGGCAAGAAGCGAGCCTTTTTATACAAAAGATCAATTTTCCTATCAGATCAAGTCCCCATATCAAAAAATCAATCATCACTTACTTAAATGGAATACCGCGTATTTACTCAATGAGGACCACAAATTTGATTTTACCTATGCTGTTCAATGGGATTTAAGAAAAGAATTTGATGTCAGAAGATCAGGGAGATCTGTAAAACCGGCCATGAGTTTGAATCAGACATCATATTTTACAGAGATAAAGTATAAGGGTTATTTGTCTAGTGATTGGGAAGTTTCCTCCGGTGTTCAACTTAATCGAAAGGATAACTATAATGAGCCGGGTACGGGTATTTTGCCTTTGATCCCAGATTATATTTCTTTTGAAACGGGTTTTTTCGTAATGGCATCAAAAAAGAGTGAACAGTTCAGTTTTGAATTAGGTGGGCGCTATGATTATCTTGATCAAAGAGTAGCTACAATTTCGAGGGATGTAGTCAAGGAAATCAAAAGATATTATAATTATGCAAGTAATATGGGTCTTGCTGGGGGGGGTAACTATCTATTTTCAAATGGAATGAATGTATCTTATAATTTGGGATTGGCTTCAAGAAACCCGGGGATCAACGAGCGTTACAGCAATGGACTTCATCAAGGTGTGAGTGGTATTGAGGAGGGTAATCCTGATTTAGTTAGTGAGCAATCTTTGAAAAACACCTTGGCTTTGGGTGGAAAGATCAATGCTAAAATTTCATATGAAATTCTATATTATGATCAGGCTATAGAAAATTATATATTTCTGAATCCTCAAAATGAATTCCGCACTACCATCAGAGGGACTTTTCCAGTTTTTAAATATTCCCAGACAAGGGCTCGAATTTTGGGTTGGGACCTTACGTCTACTTTTCTTTTTTCTGATATATTCCAGTCTTCTTTAAGGTTCAGTTATTTGAAGGGTACAGATACTGAGAATAATATTCCTTTGATTTATCTCCCATCTAATAATTTATTTTTGAATGTCAAATATCAAATTCCAAGGGTTGGTCAATGGGATCAAATGGCTTTTGAATTATATAATAAATATGTTTTTGAGCAAAAAAACATATTGTCTGATCAGGACTTTAGGAGTCCTCCAGAGGGCTATAATTTGATAGGAGTTAAAATTTCTGGCGAACGGCAGTTGGGGGGTAACCGATTGAATATATTTTTACGTATTGACAATTTATTTAATGTATCCTACAGGGACTATCT
>Ga0209602_1004418_pt1 | contig 10282 bp, 9 predicted proteins | sample COGITO_mtgs_1205_3_FD_184810 | JGI IMG/M metagenome (GOLD analysis project Ga0209602, IMG submission 184810) | Pelagic marine microbial communities from North Sea - COGITO_mtgs_120524 (SPAdes) (version 2) | ecosystem: Environmental > Aquatic > Marine > Epipelagic ...
CGCTTTTAAATTCCTTATAAATCCCTTTAGCTCCGGCGCTTAACTGTCGGTGCTAAAATTTACTATTACGAGGTTGTTATGACGATTCAAGTTGGCGATAAAATTCCCGAAGGCATGTTCACTATAATGGGCGCTGAAGGTCCTACTGGTGTTAGCACTGCTGATCTTTTCTTTGGCAAAAAAGTGGTACTGTTTGCTGTTCCCGGTGCATTCACACCGACCTGTTCTGCTGCTCACCTGCCAGGTTTTGTTGTCCATGTTGACGATATTAAAGCCAAGGGCGTTGATACCGTAGCCTGCATGTCTGTGAACGATGTATTTGTAATGGATGCTTGGGGCAAGTCTGCCAATGCTGAACATCTGATGATGTTGGCCGATGGCAATGCGACTTTTACTGAAGCTCTGGGTCTGGTATTGGACGGCAGTGGTTTTGGTATGGGCACTCGCAGTCAGCGTTTCGCTATGATCGTCGATGACGGTGTAGTGAGCTTGCTGAATGTTGACGCTGGCGCACTGGAAGCTTCAAGTGCTGAGGCGATTTTAGCGGCGTTGTAATTTGCTGTTAGATCCTTCGAAAAGGGAGCTGTTAAATCAGCTCCCTTTTTTGTGCCTGCTATTTTTATGTTTTGTCAGCTTCCGCAACAGACTATTTTCGAGCTTCTGCTCTTGGAGGTTTACTTACCTTAAATCACGCCGAAAAATTAAAATGACATAGGGTCAATTGCACAGGGATGTGCGATTGAGAGACGTCACGCAGGGACGCGTGTCGGCGCGACCCGTAATGGCATTTTAATTCGAGGGAAGCCGCAGGCCGTGATTTTGGGTAAGTAAACCTCCAAGAGCAGAGGCGGGTGCCACCCAATCTAAAAGCCATCAATCCCAAAAGCCATCAATCCCAAAAGCTATCACACACAAAAAAGGCGGCCAAGGCCGCCTTCTTCACATCCTGGCAAAAAAATCAGCCAGTGTAGCGTTCCATAATCAGTGTGGCGTTGGTGCCGCCAAAACCAAAGCTGTTGGACATAATGCAATTGAGCTTCTTCTCTTTGGTTTCCAATAAGATTGGCAGACCTGCAGCGTGCTCGTCGAGCTCATCAATATGGGCAGAGCCAGCGACAAAGTCATTCTGCATCATCAGCATGCAGTAAATCGCTTCGTGAACGCCTGCAGCACCTAGGCTGTGGCCAGAGAGTGATTTAGTTGAGCTGATATCCGGGCAGTTCTCAGGGAAGGTGTTACGAATCGCACCCAGTTCAGCCACATCGCCTACCGGCGTGCTGGTGCCGTGAGTATTGATGTAGTCGATTGGACCTTTGGCGGTTTCCATGGCCATCTTCATGCAGCGCTCAGCGCCTTCGCCTGAAGGGGAGACCATATCGGCACCATCGGACGTTGCGCCGTAACCGGTCACTTCACAAATAATGTTGGCGCCGCGAGCCAGCGCGTGCTCAAGCTCTTCCACGACCACGGTCCCGGCACCCAAACCTGGAGCAAAGCCATCGCGGTTTGCGTCGTAGGCACGTGAGGCAATCTCAGGTGTGTCGTTGTATTTGCTGGTCAGAGCACCCATGGCGTCGAACATGCCTGCCATAGACCAATGCATGTCCTCGGAACCACCGGCCAGCAACACATCTTGCTTGCCCAGTTGAATCAACTCGACGGCGTGGCCGATACAGTGAGCGCTGGTGGCGCAGGCAGAGGCGATGGAGTAGTTGACGCCCTTGATTTCAAACGGTGTGGCAACACAGGCAGAGACGGTGCTGGCCATAATCTGTGTGACTCTATAGGGGCCGGCACGTTTGATACCGCGATCGCGCATCACATCTATAGATTCGGTAAACATTTCACCAGACACGCCGCCTGAACCCATTACAAGGCCAGTGCGGTGGTTGGAAACCATCTCAGGGGTTAGGCCTGCATCGGCAATGGCGCGATCTGTGGCAATGTAGGCGTAGGATGCAGAGGGGCCCATAAAGCGCAAAATCTTGCGGTCAATATGCTCTTTGGGATCTATGTCTAATACCGCGCCAACATTGCAGCGCAGACCCATTTCGGCGAAGTCTTCGCGACGGCGAATACCCGAGATCCCTTCTTTTAACGAATGAGCGACGCTTTCTTTATCATTGCCCAGACATGAAACAATACCAAGTCCCGTAATTACTGCACGTTTCATCGGTGATCCTCTTGAATTGGATATTTAGTGTGACGTTTAGTGGTGCACTTAATCGAGTGCAAAATGGCTGCGATTAGAAGTTGAATCAATTTAGAGTTAGAAGTGATCTGTGCTTTCGAAGAGACCGACTTTTAAGTCTTTGGCAGAGTAGATTTCACGTCCATCTACTTCAACTGAACCATTGGCAATACCCATGACTAGCTTGCGCTGAATCAGGCGAGTCAGTTCGAGTTTGTAGGTGACTTTCTTGGCGGTAGGCAATACCTGGCCAAAAAACTTCACTTCGCCCGCACCTAGAGCGCGACCGCGGCCGCTGTTGCCATTCCAGACTAAGAAGAAACCGACTAACTGCCAGAGGGCGTCGAGACCGAGACAGCCGGGCATTACTGGATCGCCTTCGAAATGACAGCCGAAGAACCAGAGGTCAGGGTTGATGTCGAGTTCGGCAATGATTTGACCTTTGCCGGCCACGCCGCCGGTATTGTTGATTTCAACAATGCGGTCAGCCATCAGCATATTGGGGGCTGGCAGTCTTGCATTGCCTGGGCCAAACAGTTCGCCACGAGAGCAGGCGAGGATTTCTTCACGGTTGTAAGATGACTGGGGTTGGAATGACATAGGATCCTTTACGATAAGCCAGAAAGGCGTGCATCGTAACCAGTTCTGGCTTTAGCGGCAACTTTTAGCGCCTGTTTGACCTAAAAACAGGACGGATTGGTCATGCTTTTTGGTCATCAAATCTATTTTCGGTTGACAGTTTAGCGGTAGCTCCCTAGCATGCGCCGTGTCTCATAACCTCGACTTTAAAGCCTTCATGCTGCCATTTCACAAAGCTGTTGAAAGCGACTTCTCAGCCGTCAACGATCTGATTGTTGCCAATCTCCACTCCAACGTCGGATTGGTAGAGAATATCGGCCACTATATTGTGGGCTCCGGTGGCAAGCGCTTGCGTCCGGTAGTCGTGCTCTTGAGCGCCTTGGCCAATGGTTATAAAGGCAAGCAACATCTGACCATGGCGGCAGTGATTGAGTTTATTCACACGGCCACGCTGTTACATGATGATGTGGTGGATGTCTCGGCGCTGCGCCGGGGGCGAGAGACCGCCAACAACCAGTGGGGCAACGCGCCCAGTGTGCTGGTGGGGGATTTTATCTATTCCCGTGCTTTTCAAATGCTGGTCAGTGTGGGTGATATGCCGATTATGGGCGTTATTGCCGATGCCACCAATGTTATCTCTGAAGGTGAAGTTCAGCAGATGGGCAATGCCGGCAACTCGGCAATCGACGAAGCGACCTATTACGAAGTTATTTATCGCAAGACCGCGAAGTTATTTGAAGCCGCGGGTCGTATTGGTGCCATGTTGGCGGCCAAGGAAAGCGGTAATCTCGATAGTGATACGGTTATTAGCGATGCAATGGCCGCCTACGGAAAACATCTTGGGCTGGCTTTTCAGGTCGCCGATGATGTCCTGGACTATCAGGGTGACAGCGAAGAGACCGGTAAGAATGTCGGTGATGATCTGGCTGAGGGGAAAATGACTCTGCCACTGATTCATGCGCGCGATCATCTCGATGAAGAGCAGAAGCAGTTAATTTGCTCGGCGATTGAGAGTAAGAGCGCGGAACATTTCGAAAAAATTCTTGCGGCAGTTCGTCAGTCATCGAGTTTAGATTACTCTGTTGCCCAGGCTCAACGGCAGGCCGAACTGGCCAAGCAGTCTTTGGCCCAGCTGCCAGACAGTGAGCTAAAAATCGTGCTGGCCGGTTTAGCTGATTTTGCGGTTTCGCGAGTATCCTAAATTTTTAGACTGTTTTTTTGAGCTCTTTCCCAGATGAGATCAGCTAGACATAGTTTGCTCTGCCCTGAACTAGCTTGATCTACAATTTCTTTTTTGCTCTAAAGCCTTTCTCGTAACCAGTCTATCTGCATAGCTTTACCTAATAATGGCTATACAGGTAATTATAGGCGGTGATCTTTGCTACTATAACGGCTCTTTAAGTAGTCAAACCTTTCTTATAACAACAAGGAGAATTGAGTGATAATCGGAATTCCCGCGGAAATTAAAACCGCTGAAAAACGAGTCGCCATGTCCCCTGCCAATGTCCAGTCTCTGACTGACAAAGGCGTCAAGGTGCTTTTTCAAACAAACGCAGGAGATGCTGCAGGTTATCCAGATAAGCTATATACAGAGGCTGGAGCAACCCTTAGCAGTGATCGTGCAGAGATATTTGCCCAGGCTGATATTATTTTGCAGGTTCAATCCTTTGGCTCAAACAACGAAAACAGTGAAGCGGATCTCGCCAGTCTACGCAGTGGACAGATGGTGATTGGCATGATGGATCCACTGGCCTCACCCCAGGCTGCCCAAGCCGTGGCAGATAAAGGCGCCACAGCCATTGCCCTGGAGCTGGTACCGCGGATCAGTCGAGCACAGAGCATGGATGTACTTTCATCCATGGCCACATTGGCCGGTTATAAAGCCGTGTTGATGGGCGCCTCTGCTGCTCCGCGAATATTCCCCATGTTGATGACCGCCGCGGGCACCTTGCAGCCAGCGCGAGTATTGATTATGGGTGTAGGTGTTGCCGGTCTTCAGGCCTGCGCCACCGCCAAGCGACTTGGCGCTGTGGTTGAAGCCTACGATGTACGTCCCGCGGCTCGGGAACAGATTATCTCGGTCGGCGCCAAGCCAGTTGAGTTGGATCTGGATACTGGTGAGTCTGAGGGTGCTGGTGGTTACGCCAAAGCCCAGGGCGAGGACTTTCTCAAGCGTCAACGGGAGCTGATGACTGCGGTGGTGGCCGAGCAGGATATTATTATTACTACGGCAGCGATCCCCGGTGCCAAGTCGCCGATTCTGGTGACCGAAGATATGGTGAAAGCCATGAAGCCCGGTTCAGTGATTGTTGATCTGGCGGCGGAGCGGGGAGGCAATTGCGACCTTACCGAACAGGGTAAAACCGTTGTCGCCCATGGCGTGACTATTTTGGGTCCCGAGAACGTGCCATCCGAATTGGCTTATCACGCCAGTCAGATGTACGGCAAAAACATGGAGACATTACTGGAGTTAATTCTCGACGAAGAGGGCAACCTCAACCTCGATTTTAATGATGAGATTGTTGCAGGTACGGTTGTTGCCCACCAGGGAGAGATTCCACATCCGCATATGCGCAAGCTGCTGGGACTGCCAGAACTCAATGCACCAGAACAAGAAAAGCAAGGGGAGTAAAACCAATGGATATTTTAATTCTGTTATTAGCACTGTTTGTGCTGTCGTTATTTCTCGGTGTTGAGCTAATTACCAAAGTGCCACCGACACTGCACACGCCATTGATGTCTGGAACCAATGCGGTTTCAGGTATTACCTTAGTGGGTGCTCTACTGGCCGCGGGCAATGACGGTTCGCCGATGATGGTGAATGTACTGGGCTTTATCGCTGTGACGTTGGCGACCATCAATGTTATTGGTGGTTACCTTGTGACTAATCGCATGCTTGCCATGTTTAAGAGGAAGTAAGCGATGAATGAGAATCTCGTAAATTTTATCTATTTGATTGCCGGTGTGCTGTTTATTCTCGGTATTAAAGGACTGACCAAACCGAAAACTGCCGTGCGCGGCAATATACTTTCGGCCTTGGGAATGTTAATTGCCGTGGTCGTTACGCTGCTTAATATGAATACCATCGATTACACCTATGTGATCGCCGGTGTAGTGGTGGGTTCCATAGTGGGTAGCATTATGGCCCTGCGTATTCAGATGACCTCGATGCCACAGATGGTGGCTCTGCTCAATGGTTTTGGTGGTGGTGCTTCACTGACTATCGCCCTGGCTGAGTATTACACTAAGCTGGGAACTACGCCGGCCTCCTTTGCCGAGCTGTTGAATCCTGTTGTTGCCGATAGCAGTGCTTTTGGTCCTGGACCTGAGGGCACTATTGCTTTGGTCGCCATTGGTATGACGGTATTGATCGGTGCTCTGACGTTGACCGGTAGCCTGGTGGCATTCGCCAAGCTGCAAGAGTTGATGAAGAAAAGCTACGGTCTCCCCGGAGGTCCAGTGGGCAACGCGCTATTTGTTATAGCTGCGCTGGTTGCTGTGGCACTGGTTGTGGTCAATCCAGGCAATGTTGCTGCTATGGTCGCTGTGGTTGTTCTGGCGCTGCTGTTAGGTCTGTTCTTAGTGATGCCAATTGGTGGCGCTGACATGCCGGTAGTAATTGCACTGCTGAATTCCTACTCTGGTATCGCAGCGGCTTTCGCGGGTTTTATTCTCGGCAACACGGTATTGATTATTGCCGGTTCACTGGTAGGAACCTCGGGACTGATTCTGACGCGCATTATGTGTGTCGCCATGAACCGCTCTCTGGCCAATGTCCTGTTTGGCAAAATGGCCGCCAGTGGCGAGATTATTGATGCCGATGAAGTTTATGCCGGTAAGGTTACCAGTGCTCAGCCCGACGAAGTGGCTATGCTGCTCGAGAACGCTCAGCGCGTGGTTATAGTGCCCGGTTATGGCATGGCCATGGCGCAGGCGCAACATGCGGTACGCGAGCTGGCTGACGCCATTGAAGCCAAGGGTGCCGAGGTCCAATACGGTATTCATCCGGTGGCAGGGCGTATGCCTGGCCATATGAATGTGCTGTTGGCGGAAGCTGAGGTGCCTTACGACAACCTTGTTGAGATGGACAGAATCAATCCCACCTTCGAAGACACTGATGTGGTGATTGTGATCGGTGCCAACGATGTGACCAATCCTATGGCCCGCGATGTTGAAGGTAGCCCGATCTACGGCATGCCCATTCTCAATGTTGATAAAGCCAAGACGGTGGTAGTGATCAAGCGTTCATTGAGCCCCGGTTTTGCCGGTCTGCCCAATCCGCTGTTCGCAATGGATCATACGTTAATGGTCTACGGCGATGGCAAGAAGGCGGTTGTTGATATGACTACGGCGCTGAATCAGCTTTAGAAGTTGAGTTTAAGTGTTAATAAAAACCCCGCCAATCGGCGGGGTTTTTTGTGCCGATTGTTTTGTCGAGAGAGTAAATTCCAGGCATAAAAAAACCGGCCAGAGCCGGTTCTTTTACTGCTGACTAATAAAACAACTATTAACCAAGCGCCTTAACTTTAGCGTTTAGGCGGCTCTTATGACGAGCAGCTTTATTCTTGTGCAGAATGCCTTTGTCGGCCATACGGTCTAGAACTGGCACTGCAGCGGTGTAAGCCTGCTGAGCATCAGCCTGAACGCCGCTATCAATAGCTGCATCAACTTTTTTCAAATAGGTGCGAACCATAGAGCGCAAGCTGGCATTGTGCTGTCGGCGTTTCTCGTTCTGGCGTGCGCGTTTCTTAGCTTGTACTGAATTTGCCACTTGTTGTACTCCTCTTAATTGGTCTCACTGAAGGCGCGGAAATATACAGGTTTTATAAGTTACATTCAACCCAATTGTCGAAGCAATATAATTACTTTGTACTGTCAGAGAAGCCTGAAGCGTCAAGCTAGCTTGCACAGCTTTTCAGTATTCACTTGGAGATGGGCTTGGAGGTCGTTAAACTGCTGTGAAAAGCACCTGTCAATCGAGTAAAAATTGAATCAGAAGCCCAGCAATCATCCACCACAGCCGTCGCCTGCGAAAGTGAAGGCCGATGGTGGGCTGCTGCGTTCCAGTGGCGTGGTCAGCTTTTTTACCATGCTGTCGCGAGTTCTCGGGCTGGCGCGGGATATTATCTTTGCACGGGTGATTGGTGCCGAAGCTCTGGCCGATGTGTTTTTTGTCGCCTTTAAGATTCCCAACTTTTTTCGTCGTCTATTTGCTGAGGGTGCTTTTGCTCAAGCCTTTGTTCCGGTGCTCGGGGAGTATCGCCAAAACGGCAGTCAGGCGGCACTCAAAGAATTAGTCAATCGAGTATTCGGCACCCTGGGTATGGCGCTGCTGATATTAACCCTGGTGATTGTGGTTGCCGCGCCGTTTTTTGCCGCGCTGTTTGCGCCAAAGTGGTATCTCAACGATCCGTTTAAGTTTAATGCCACCGCCGAAATGCTGCGCATTACCTTCCCCTATCTACTGTTTATCTCAATGACCGGTGTCGCCGGTGGCATCTTGAATAGCTATGACCGTTTTGCGGTTCCCGCTTTTACCCCGGTGCTGCTCAACCTTTCCTTGATATTTGCCGCTCTTATTGCGGCGCCCTGGTTTGATCAGCCGACCTACGCTCTGGCCTGGGGTGTACTTGCCGCCGGTGTGATTCAGTTTTGTTTTCAGCTGCCGTTTTTGGCGCGCATTCATATGCTGCCGGTGCCCACTGTTGATTGGCGTCATTCCGGGGTGAGGAAAATACTTAGATTGATGGGCCCAGCAATCTTTGGAGTATCCGTAAGCCAGATCAATTTGATGCTCGACACTATGTTGGCAACCTTTTTACCCACCGGCAGTGTCTCCTGGCTGTATTACTCCGACCGACTCTCGGAGCTGCCTCTGGGGGTGTTTGCGGTGGCCATTGCCACGGTGATACTGCCGAATCTATCGCGCCATCATGCCGCCAGTTCAGTGGAAGCTTATTCCCAGACTCTCGATTGGGCCCTGCGTATGGTGTTACTGATTGCCGTGCCAGCTGCCGCGGCTTTGATGCTCTTAGCTGAGCCGATTCTGGCTACGCTATTTCTCTACGGCGAGGTGATGACTCCGCGGGATATGTCTATGGCATCCCTGAGCCTACGGGCCTACTCCCTGGGGCTGATCGCCTTTATGTTAATCAAAGTGTTGGCGCCGGGCTTTTTTGCCCGTCAGGATATGCGCACGCCGGTGCGTATCGGCGTGATTGCCATGGTTTCCAATATGCTGCTTAACTTAATCCTGGTAATTCCGCTGCATTTTTATTGGCAGGTGGGTCATGTTGGCTTGGCGCTGGCAACCTCCTTGTCGGCCTTCTTAAATGCGCTGCTATTGTTTTTGGCTCTGCGCAGCAAGGCTATCTATCTTCCCGGTCGCGCCTGGTTGCGCTTTATGCTAACTCTGCTGTTGGCGGTAATACTGATGGTCGCGACTCTGATCTGGCTCGGTGGTCAGTTCGATGCATTCGATACCAGCGTCTGGCAACAGCTTGGCTGGTGGCAGCGCAGCAGCGCCATTGCCTGTATCTGCCTCGGCGGCTTTGGTGTTTATATTGCCGTTCTAGGGTTTGGCGGTATGCGTCTCAGTGATCTAAAAGGGCCGACCAAAGCCACCACCTCGAAGGATTAAATTGGTGTGCTTTAGATAGCTGTTTAGACAGCAGTTTAGACAGCAGTTTAGATCGCCGTTTATTTAGTCTTGGCTGGGGGGCTTAATTGCCTGTGGCGCCTTACCGCTAGGTATACTCGACGGCTATTTTAAACAGTGAAAACCTCGCCTGTGCCCGACGCCAAAATGACCTTTGTTCGCGGTTTGCACAACCTGCATTCCCCAGACGAAAAATCGGTGGTCACCATCGGGTCTTTCGATGGCGTGCATATTGGCCATCAGGCGATTTTGCGCCAGGTAAAAGAGGCGTCTCAGCGTTTGCAGATACCTTCGGTGGCGATGACCTTTGAGCCTCAACCTAGAGAGTATTTTTCCGCTGAGCGGGCTCCGGCGCGGCTGATGCGATTGCGTGAAAAGATTGAAACACTGTTGTCACTGGGTGTAGATCGAGTGGTCTGCCTACAGTTCAATCGTCAATTGCGCAACCTTTCGGCAGTGGATTTTGTCGAGCAGGTCTTGGTTCGCGGATTGGCGGTAAAGCATTTAATCGTCGGCGATGACTTTCGCTTTGGCTGTGATCGCAGCGGCGACTTTGCCCTGTTGAACGAGCAGGGCAAACGCCATGGCTTTGAGGTGCAGGACACTGCGACTGTAGAGACCGATGGACGCAGAGTTAGCAGTACATTGATCCGTGAAGTGGTTGAGCAGGCGGCTTTTACCCGCGCTGCCGAGTTGCTCGGACGACCCTTTGCCATTAGTGGAGTGGTTGGCTATGGCCAACAGCTCGGACGTGAACTAGGCTTTCCCACTGCTAACGTGCAGTTAAACCGTTTTAGCGCGCCCTTATCCGGTGTCTTTGCGGTGCGAGTAAATGTTGCTGGAACCCTCTATTG
>Ga0209602_1004424_pt1 | contig 10273 bp, 8 predicted proteins | sample COGITO_mtgs_1205_3_FD_184810 | JGI IMG/M metagenome (GOLD analysis project Ga0209602, IMG submission 184810) | Pelagic marine microbial communities from North Sea - COGITO_mtgs_120524 (SPAdes) (version 2) | ecosystem: Environmental > Aquatic > Marine > Epipelagic ...
ACTCAACCATGTATTCAGGGCCACCTCCATCCATGAAAGTGTCATAAATTTCTTGTTTAGCAATCACAGCTCCCATGGGTACTGAACCATTAGTCAATTGCTTCGCCACATTAATAATATCAGGCACCACATCGTATTCTTCAGCCCCCGTAGCTGCGCCTACCCGGCCAAAGGCTGTGATTACCTCATCAAAAATAAGCAGTATCTGGTGCTGATCACAGATCTCTCGCAGTCTTTTTAAATAACCAACAGGTGGAGGTATTACTCCAGCAGACCCTGCCATTGGCTCCACAATAACTGCAGCAATATTACTCGAGTCATGCAGAGCAATCATAGACAAGAGCTCGTCAGCTAAATGAGCACCCTGCTCGGGCATCCCGCGGCTAAACGTATTTTCAGGCAACATTGTGTGGGCAAGATGGTCAGATTCAATGGTCTGACCAAACGTCGCCCGGTTTCCCACGATTCCTCCAACACTAATTCCACCAAAGTTAACCCCATGGTAACCTTTAGCACGTCCTATCAACCTTGTCTTGGAGGCCATACCTTTTTTGCGCCAGTATGCTCGAGCCATTTTAAGGGAGGTGTCAGCACTCTCGGAACCTGACCCGGTGTAAAATACACGGTTGAGGCCTTCAGGCATAAACTGCGTAATTCGCTCAGCTAATTGGAATGCCTTAGGGTGTCCGAATTGGAAACCACTAAAAAAATCTAGGGTGGCTGTCTGCTCCGAAATAGCCTTAACGATTTCTGGTCGACAATGCCCTAAGCCAGTCGTCCAGAGGCCCGACAATCCATCAAATATTTTCCGCCCATCCGCAGCAGTAAGATATCTGCCCTCCGCAGCAACAATCATTCTAGGATTTTGTTTAAACTCACGATTGCCCGTAAACGGCATCCATTGAGCATCAAACTGCTCCTTGGTCACTCCTGCTCTATCATAGAACTGGTGACTCTTTGCATTACCAGAATGTTTAAATAGTTTCTTCAACATAGCTTTAATTGGCCTATTCGTTATCCTCAGCAAAGATTGTATGTGAGATTAGTAAGCATGAGGATACCCCTGGCGGGATATGCTCACAAAAATCTTAATTTAAAACATGTCTTAAATTCGCAGTATCGGAGCTATATACTCTCAACCACTAACAATAAAAATCTCTATGAGACCACTATGACTTACAAGACCATCGACTATACAACTCAAGATTCTATTTTAACGTTAACACTGTCCCGTCCTGACCACTTAAACTCATTTACTATCGAAATGAGTCACGAATTAATTGATGCCTTTAACCGAGCTAGTAATGACGATGCGGTCGGGGCAATAGTAGTTACTGGCGCGGGAAGAGCATTCTGTGCTGGAATGGATTTAACCAGCGCTGGAAATGTGTTTGGTCTCAATGAACACCTAAATCCAACCATAGAGGATATCCGTGATCGCTTTGATGATGAAGATATTGAAAATGGAGTACGCGACTCTGGCGGCCAAGTGGTGCTCGCGATGTATGACTGTAAAAAACCAATAATAGGTGCTATCAACGGTGCTGCAGTTGGCATCGGTGCAACCATGGCCTGCGCGATGGATATTCGACTAGCATCAGAAAAAGCTAGAATTGGCTTTGTATTCAACAAGATTGGGATTACTCCGGAGGCCTGTTCAAGCTGGTTTTTGCCCCGACTCGTTGGTATTCAGACCGCCCTAGAGTGGTGTTATACCGCCGAAATATTAGACGCAGATACGCTACTCAAGGAACGCTTTGTAAAGGCGGTGTATCCTCCGGAAGATCTTTTAAATGAAGCCCATGCACTAGCAGCTCGAATGGTGAATTTCAGCCAAGTTTCCATGGCACTGACACGACAAATGATTTACCGAAACGGAGCCCAAGATCACCCAGTTAAAGCTCATGAAGTGGATTCATTAGCTATTTTTTATGCGAGTAGAAATAGTGGCAAGGAAGGAGTAGATGCTTTTCTTGAAAAACGCGCGCCCGATTTTCCTGAGAAAGCTTCTACCGACATGCCTCCGTTCTACCCTTGGTGGTAATTAAATCTCCATGATTATTATCGCCCATAATTGTAATTCAACACGCAGAGCGAGCGCCCAACACCAATGATTCAATTAACAGAGGTTGACCAACTACCGCCTGAACTGCCCAAGCCGTTCAGTAAACAAGTTATCACGGCAAGGCAATTAAAGGATTTTATTAGCAAAGCCCTAGAACTAAAGAAGCAACCTTTGGTGATTTTTGGGGCCAATTGGTGCCCAGACGCTCAATGCCTAGAGGCAGTTATGGGAATGCTTACGGTGACCAAATTTCTAGCTCAGCACTATGAGATCATGCGAGTCGACGTGGGTGATTACGATCAAAACATGGAGCTTTATACGGTCTTTGACATGCCATCCGAAGAAGGAGTTCCCCGGGTGGTTATCCTAGATCTTAAAGGCAGAGTTTTAAATTTTGACAGCAATGATCGCTGGCGTACAGCCAGAGAAACTGATCCTCAAGAGATTTTTAACTATTTCCAGGAATTTGCTAACCAGCCCTAGGTTGCGCTGGTGGTATCGATGGAAGATCACCCCGCTAGGGCAAATCATCCACCAATTCACCTTCAACAGTCTCTAGCAGATCTTCTCTATCAACATTGAGAGCTAGCATGACTGTGGCCGCTACATAGATCGAAGAATAAGTACCAATACCCACGCCAATCATTAGCGCAATAGCAAAATTGTGAATCAACTCACCACCGATGAAGAATAGGGCTAGTAACACAATAAAAGTCGTAGCCGACGTGTTGATCGTTCGCCATAGTGTTTGTGATAAGGATTCGTTGATCACCTCAACCGGAGATGCTTTGCGTATTTTTCGGAAATTCTCGCGAATTCTATCTGACACCACAATCGTATCATTAAGAGAGTAGCCCACCACCGCTAAAACAGCCGCAAGTACCGTTAAATCAAACTCAAATCGTGCCAATGAAAAAATACCAAGGGTAATAATGACATCATGGGCTAGCGCCAATACAGCACCAACAGAGAATTTTAATTGGAAGCGAATGGCTACGTAGAGCATCACAATCGCTAGAGCCGTCAGCATACCCAAACCGCCATCTTCACGCAGCTCCTCTCCAATTTGAGGACCAACAAAGTCAACGCGACGAAGATCTATTTGTTCATCTTCTCCCTGCAAAACCTCAACCACCTGCTCTGCAAGCTTCTGATCAGGTTCACCCTGCAGGCGAATTAACACATCAGTTTCTGAACCAAAATGCACCACCACTGGATTATCAAATCCGGCAGTCTCAAGTTTTTCACGCAGTTCACCAACATCTGCGGGTTGATCATAACCCACTTCAATCTGAGTTCCCCCGGAAAAATCTAGCCCTAATACCAGACCCTGAGTGTAAAGAGACCATGAGGAGACGACTAGCATCAGAGCAGAAAAAACCACCGCATATCGGCGAAGACCCATGAAATTATATATTTTTGCTTGCGTCATGATCTTTTTCCTAAATCCAGAGTTTTTCAATTTTGCGACCACCAACAACGAGATTCACCAATCCTCGTGTCATCACGATAGAAGTGAACATCGAGGTCAAAATACCAATTGATAGCGTTACTGCGAAGCCTTGAACGGGGCCGGAACCAATCAAGAAAAGAATGAGCGCAACAATCAGCGTAGTAATATTGGCATCCAAAATAGACACGAAAGCTCTGTCATAACCCGCACTAATCGCACCCTGCACAGAAGCTCCTTCTCTTCGCTCTTCTCGTATTCGAGAAAAGATTAAAACATTAGCATCAACCGCCATACCGACAGTCAAAACAATACCGGCTATGCCAGGGAGAGTTAATGTAGCACCAAGTAGAGACATAAAGGCGACTAACAACAACAAGTTCATTCCCAAAGCCACATTAGCAGCAAGACCAAAGGCTCGATATATCACCACCATAAATAACAATACAAAAGCCATACCCACTGTTACTGATTTTACCCCGAGGGCAATATTATCAGCACCTAGTGATGGGCCAATGGTCCGCTCTTCAACAATGTACATTGGCGCAGCCAAGGCCCCAGCTCTAAGCAACAACGCCAGTTCAGAAGATTCTCGCTGACCGTCTAATCCAGTAATACGGAATTGCTTACCTAACTGAGCTTGCACCGTAGCCAAGCTGATAATGTGCTTTTCAACGAAGGGAATGGGTGTAATCTCTACCTCTCCAGTGTCTGAGACTGATTTTTCCAGCTTGGTTTTGTACTCGATAAATAGAACACCCAATCGACGACCAATATTATCGCGAGTAGCGTGCCCCATTTGCCATCCGCCAGAGGAATCTAAAGTTATGTTGACCTGGGGTCGGCCATTTTCATCAAAACTAGCCCGGGCATCAGTCACATTTTCACCGGTAATCACCGCTTTCTTCTCAAGTAGCGCGTTAGGGCCCTGCCCCCCTGGAGTGCGGAACTCAAAGCTGTCTCCGCCTCTACCCTGAGACTCTAGTCGAAATTCCAAGTTAGCAGTTTTACCAATAATCCGTTTTGCTTCAGCTGTATCTTGAACTCCAGGCAATTCAACAACAATACGATTTTTACCTTGCCTGGAAACCAGTGGCTCAGAGACACCTAACTCATTCACGCGATTACGCAGAGAAGTCAGGTTTTGTTTGATCGCGTTATCTTCTAAAGTATTGGTTGCCACTTCGCTGAGATTGAGCACCATGGATAGTGGATTTTGACCCGGAGCACTCTGTGGCTGAAGCTCTCTAAAATTGGTGCGAACTATTGTCATCGCTTTTGCTATCTGATCAGCATCACGGAACTGACCAATAATCTGATTACCTTTCAACTCTAAACTACGATAGCGAATCCGCTCATCTCTGAGCGCGGTTTTTATTTCTCCAAGATCACCCTCGAGACGAACCGCCAAGGCAGAGTCCAGATCTACTTCAAGTAAGAAGTGCACTCCACCACTGAGATCTAAACCCAATTTCATGGGTGTTCCACCCAGACTACTCAACCAATCAGGGGTGGTAGGGGCTAAATTAAGTGCAACAATATATTCGCCACCCATCTCAGCTTGAATGAGCTCTTTAGCCCTGAGCTGGAGATCTTTATCTTTTATTCTGACTAACGCACTCTCACCGTCAGCTTCGCCACCGAAGTACTCGATATTACCTTCCGCTAAGGCACCCTCTACTTTTTCTAGAACAGCTTCATCAATGGCCATGGCACCACTTTGACCAGACAGCTGAACGGCAGCATCCGGAGGATAGAAGTTAGGGGCTGCGTAGGTGAGCCCGAAGACAATCACCAGAAGAATCATCATATTCTTCCACAGGGGGAACTTATTAAGCATGAGCTAAGGGGTCCTTATATTCTTGCGGCGCATTATAGCGGTATTCCTTGTTAAATAGGGGCAGATTTAAGTATTTAAACCCCCACCATCACCAATCGCCTGTTTGCGATAAAACTCATCAGCAAAAGAGTCTAATTTTCCCTGCGCAATAGCGTCACGAAGGCCTGCCATTAAAGTTTGATAAAAACGGAGGTTATGAATAGTATTTAACTGAGCACTGAGCATTTCCCCGCATTTTTCTAGATGATGAAGATAGCCGCGACTAAAGTTTCTACAGGTATAGCAGTCGCACTCAGCATCCAATGATTGAGTATCATGTCGATGCTTGGCATTGCGAATTTTTATCACGCCAGTGCTCGTAAACAGATGGCCATTGCGGGCATTTCGAGTCGGCATCACACAATCAAACATATCGATGCCTCGGCGCACACCCTCCACTAAATCAGCTGGCTTGCCAACGCCCATGAGATATCGAGGCTTATCCTCAGGCATATTATCAGCCAGATGATCGAGAACCCTTAGCATATCCTCTTTTGGTTCTCCCACCGACAGACCACCGATGGCATAGCCGTCAAAATTAATATCCACCAAACCCACCAATGAAATATCACGCAAGGATTCATACATACCGCCCTGCACAATGCCAAAAAGAGCAGAAGGATTATTACCATGAGCCGCTTTACTTCGCTGAGCCCAACGCAGTGACAACTGCATCGAGTCTTCAGCCTCTTTTTCCGTAGCTGGATAGGGCGTGCACTCATCAAAAATCATCACCACATCACTACCCAAATCTCGCTGAACCTGCATTGAAGTTTCTGGATCAATAAATACCGGGCTGCCATCAATAGGGGATTTGAACTTAACACCTTCTTCAGTAATCTTGCGCATATCGCCCAAACTAAATACCTGAAAGCCACCAGAATCAGTCAAAATAGGGCCATGCCACTGGATAAAATCATGCAGATCTCCGTGGGCTTTGACAACCTCGGTACCTGGGCGCAACATCAAATGAAAGGTATTACCAAGAATCATTTCCGCGCCAATTTCTTCTATGTCTTTGGGTAACATTCCCTTGACTGTGCCATAGGTCCCCACCGGCATAAACGCAGGTGTTTGAACAACACCGCGAGGAAACTGCATCTCACCTCGACGTGCCTTTCCGTCGGTAGCAGATACCTTAAATTGCATAAAACATTCGCGGCTCATTGGGGTATATCCTGATTAGCATTGGGGTTGTGCAGTAAAAACATAGCATCGCCATAACTAAAGAAACGATATCGCTCTGATACTGCCTCCTGATAGGCGGCCATTATAGGCTTATATCCAGCAAATGCGCTGACTAACATTAATAGTGTGGATTCTGATAAATGAAAATTAGTCAGCAAACCATCAACAACATTAAATCGATAGCCTGGATAAATAAAAATATTCGTATCTCCCTCAAAGGGAGCAATCTGGCCGTTTTGCGCTGCGGTTTCTAGACATCTTACACTGGTTGTTCCCACAGCAATCACTCGGCCACCATTGGCCTTGGTCTGTAAAACTTGATCAGTGACGGCCTGACTCACATGCAACCATTCTGAATGCATCTGATGATCGCTAATATTGTCCACTCGCACTGGCTGAAAGGTCCCCGCACCCACATGTAAGGTTACAAAAGCAACTTGGGCGCCCTTGGTTTCAATATCAGCAAGCATTTTTTCATCAAAATGAAGCCCTGCTGTGGGTGCCGCAACAGCACCCAACTGATCAGCATAAACTGTTTGGTAACGAGACTTGTCCGCTTCGGTATCCTCTCGATCAATATATGGGGGCAACGGCATATGACCAATAGACTCTAGAACCTCTAACACTGGTCTGTTGAAGGTTAATTCGAATAGATCATCAGCCCGACCCGTCATCTGGGCACCAAAATCCTTAGAAAAAACGATCTGAGTATCAGGCTTTGGTGCTTTGCTGGCGCGCACATGAGCCTGCACGGCATGACTGCTTACTAACCGCTCCACCAAAACCTCGACCTTGCCGCCGCTTTGCTTTTGGCCATAGAGTCGAGCCGGAATGACTTTAGTATTATTAAATACAATTAAATCACCGCTCTCTATATGAGTTAAAAAATCACCGAACTGCTCATGCTTTAGGTGATTTTTTGCTCCATCTAAAAACAAAAGCCGACTACCTTGGCGCTGCTCAGCAGGCTGACGAGCAATCAACTCATTAGGTAGCTCAAATTGGAAATGGTCACGTCGCATAACAATTTTTTAAAGTGATTAAGTTCTGGCCCGCAAGGGTATAGAAATTACGCCTAAAGCGCCAAAATATTTACAATGAGACATTAGATATTGTATTCACTGGCTCATCACATTTAAATCTGTTGACCCACTATTGATCACTGCTATAATCGCCGCCCTACCGAAGTTGATGCAGATAGAGAATGCCAGTGTGGTGGAATTGGTAGACACACGGGATTCAAAATCCCGCGCCCTTAAAAGCGTGCCGGTTCGAGTCCGGCCACTGGTACCAAATATGCTCTCAAGCCCCTGTGATCAATAAATGCTAGGGGCTTTTTAGTTTTTGAAGGATTCATCATGACTGACGAAACCGCCTGTACTGAGACCAAAAACATTCCTCCATTACCCGACGGCGCCTATTTGCTAAAAGAAGTAGAATTGACGGAGAAAGGCCAGGTAAGTGTTCAGCTTCGCGATCAATTAAAAATTTACACCAACAATCGCTTTATGTTTGCTTTTGTGCATCCTGAATATGGTATTGATGTTGGTGCTGGCATAGCAACATGGAAAAATGGTGTGATGGTGGAGGAGCCCAGAGTTAACCAGAAAGGTGCGGTAAATGGCCTCACCTTTGATATTGATATCAAACATACCCTCGCAGGGTTTTCACAGACGCTTTTAGGAATGACTTACGAAGATGGCCGCTGTTTAGATATGGTGGAGTCTTGGGTTAGAACCTCAAATACGACCTCACTCTTTGATGGTTTATGGCAGCTAAAAGAAGCCAATCGTGTTAAAACTAAAATCATCGGTGGCGGCCATTTTATTTGCCTTGAGACGGTTTATAAAGAAGGCATATCAGACGCAGCTTTTTGGTTTGGCACTTGTACATTTAACAATGACGCTGAAGGGTTAGAGACAGTCCTGTCCAGTTCAAATCAAAAATATATTGGTACTCATCAAACCTTAAAAGTAGCATTAACGGACGATGAGAATTTTAGCCAATCTATTATTTTAGATGGCGCTGAAGTTATCGAATTTTTCCAGCGGATATAGAGGTCAAGACAAAATCACTCCCTTACTGTTAAAAAAACATCCTCCATTTAAATTTCCGTAGCAACAGCATTGCTGAGACAGAAAAAAGAGTGTTAGTAAGTATTTTTCAGTCCCACTCAATAGGCTTACCTACTGTTCTTTTTTATCAGTAACTTGTCGTATTTAAACTACACACTCTGTGGCAAGACGCTAAATCAATTCTGAGATTCTGCCATCACAAAATGTTCGAGTTGTAATAATTGATTTTCAGAAAGAGCTCTTCCAACAGGGGCGAAGTATCGAGAGTTGAGATCCTTCAAAGTTACGTTCTCTTTAACCGAATAACCATTCTGTGAAAGAACGTTTTCTATTTCTTCAGCACCATAGAACGATATCCAAGGCTCACCTACCTTCGCTGATCCATACATTATTAATTTAGCTCGTTTTTCAGCGTTTGGATAACCCTTCCCAAAGCAAGCCTCAGGATTTTTATCGAAAAGGTCACTGACATACGAAATAAAAAAAATTGAACTCGCTCTTTGGGTAAGCGCAGCCACTTCTTTGATCGTTGAACTCAAAGCTTCTTTAGTGATGTACTGCGAGACACCCTCGAGCGTAAAGACGGTGGATTTGTTTTGATCAAAACCTGCATTCATAAGTTGTTCAGTCAAGGACTGGTGAGTGAAATCAACAGCCACATAAGTCATATTTTCTGAATTGGATAATTCTTCGGGAAGTTTAGAGCGCTTTCTAGCCTGAACTTCAGGCTGATCCACTTCAAAAATTCTAAGTGAAGACGGAAGTTCAAGCCGATGGGCTCGGGAATCATATCCCGCTCCAAGAATGACATATTGCTCAACTCCACTGGCAGAATTTTTTTTAACTAGATCATCGATAAAGCGCGTACGCGAAATTAGATGTTCGTGAAAACCGGGTACAAGTTTTTGAGCTAACCAGACGTTGAGCCTATGCCCCATAAATTTGATAAAGCTAGCACCTAATACAAACCTATCCGCGTAAGGATCATTAATGATACGTTCCTCAGGCTCGGCTAGAGTTTCTATCAAACGTTGCTTGGCTACCCCTTGGGCTGTAGCGTCTTTTCTAAAAATTGATTCACTCATAACTGCCCTCATGTCGACTCAGTGATTGCAGCCTCTAACACCTCTGTATTTGCAGGATGTGTATAATACTTTGTACGGCCTTTGTATGAGATGCATTCCTTTGACCCTACTATTTTCTTTGAAAAAACCACTGAATCCCTTTGATCCTTACAACCTTTGTACTTAAATTATAACATCTAACTTTTAGGATTCTTAAGTCAAATAGAAGAAATTCTCGATGAGTTGAGACTCCCTTTGTCACGTTTAGTATTAATCGTCTATGGAGCTACCGGGTTTACGAGCCAGTTGTTCGCTACCTATGATGATGGTTGGAGTATGGTATAGATATAGAGTGACAGCTAAAACAAAGCTAATCGCCTCGGCAACTGAAATAGCGGCGACAAAACGGTAATCCGATAGCAGCGTATAAAACAGAATCAGCAATCCCGCTGGCATAATCAAACTGCGGCAGCTAGCCACTAGCGCCGATTGAAATGGCCGATGCACTGCCGTGAGGTATCCGGATATCAACATAGTAAAACCGGCAAAAAT
>Ga0209602_1004436_pt1 | contig 10251 bp, 7 predicted proteins | sample COGITO_mtgs_1205_3_FD_184810 | JGI IMG/M metagenome (GOLD analysis project Ga0209602, IMG submission 184810) | Pelagic marine microbial communities from North Sea - COGITO_mtgs_120524 (SPAdes) (version 2) | ecosystem: Environmental > Aquatic > Marine > Epipelagic ...
CTTTTTCGCGCAATCCTTTTACAAGGACAACTACTTTTTCTGAAATTGCAGCCAATTGCTCATCATTTTTATAGATGGGTACGATTGCAACTTGTATTGGTGCTAATTTCGGAGGTAAAACCAATCCAAAATCATCGGAGTGTGTCATAATCAAACCACCAATTAAACGGGTAGAAACTCCCCAAGAAGTAGCCCAAACATATTCTTGCTTTCCTTCTTTAGATGTAAATTTAACATCGAAAGCTTTTGCAAAATTCTGACCTAAAAAGTGACTTGTTCCTGCTTGTAACGCTTTCCCATCTTGCATCAAAGCTTCTATTGTATAGGTTTCAATTGCGCCAGCAAAACGCTCAATCTCAGATTTCGCTCCTTTTACAACGGGCATTGCCATAAAATTCTCAGCAAAAGTTGCATAGACTTCTTGCATTTGTTTTGCCTCTGTGATTGCCTCTGTTTCTGTTGCGTGTGCTGTATGCCCTTCTTGCCACAAAAACTCTGCAGTTCTTAAAAACAAACGGGTTCGCATTTCCCAACGAACCACATTGGCCCACTGGTTGATTAGTAAAGGTAAATTTCGATACGATTGAATCCACCCCTTAAAAGTATTCCAAATAATTGCTTCAGAAGTAGGTCTAACCACTAATTCTTCTTCTAATTTAGCATCTGGATCTACTCGTAATTTCCCAGGTCTATCAGGATCATTTTGCAAACGATAGTGAGTAACAACAGCACATTCTTTCGCAAAGCCTTCTGCATTTTTTTCTTCCGCTTCAAACAAACTTTTTGGGACAAATAATGGAAAATAGGCATTTTCATGACCCGTCTCTTTAAACATCCTATCTAATTCTGCTTGCATTTTCTCCCAAATAGCATATCCGTATGGCTTTATAACCATACAACCTCTTACAGCAGAATTTTCTGCGAGGTCTGCTTTTACAACCAATTCGTTGTACCATTTAGAATAATCGTCTGCTCTTTTTGTTAACTTCTTGCTCATAGTAAAAACTTTGGCACAAATATTGCTTGTTATTATTTTGAAATTTTGTTTTACAAATAGTTATATTTACAAAACAGAATACAAAATTACTATAAAATGGTCAGAGACCCCTTATAGTTTGCAACTTTTTGCCAAACAATTTAGAAATAAGAATTCATCCTAATAATACAAATCATGAAAATACAATGCACAAAATTAAATTTCAGTAAACTTCTCATGCTTTTTATAGTTAGCACTGTGTTCATTTCATGTGGAACGTATCAACAAGCAACGATTGAAGATGGTATTTATTCAGATGAAATCGATACCAATAGAAAAAAAAAGGTTCTTGTTGTAAACGAAAACGCTTATGCTGACTACAATGCAGATTACTTTGCGGAAGAATTAGATTTGGTTGACGAAATAAATCGTGAAGATATTTTCTTAGAGGAAGATGAATACAACACAATAGACGGTGCAAATGTAGCTACTGAAGCAGAAAAAACACTCACCTACACTCCAAATCAGTCTTGGGGCAGTGGAGAAAACAATGATGTTGTTATTAATATCAACTTTAGACAAGATCCATTTTGGATGGGAGACGTTTGGGCGTTCAACCCTTATCGATTCAATTATTGGTCTTTCAATAGAAGAAGATTTAACAATTGGTGGTGGAGAAATAATTATTTTTATGGCAATGGATGGAATAACTATTATGGGTGGTCAAATTTTGATCCTTATGGTTATCAAATGTATGGCTATCCCTACTACAGAAATGGATATCGAAGAAATGGAAGATATTACAGTGCCGTAAATTATAGAAGGGGACGCAACGGAAGTTATGGAAGAAGATCAAACAATGAAGTGAGAAGGAGGCAATTTAATAATTCGAGTAGCGCTTCCTACAATAATTTTACGAGAAAAAACAAAAGAAAACTTCGATCTACGCGCAGTACAAATACAATTCGAAATACTAGAAATACCACCAGCAACATAAACCCAAAACCATCTAGAAGAATAAAAAAAGTAAAAAATACAAGAACGGTACGAACAACAAATACAACAAGACCCAACAGAAGTACGAGAACGACAAGAAACACAAGAAGTTCGTTTCCTAGCAGCAACACAAGAAGCACTCGCTCATCAAGTAGAAGCTTTGGAAACTCTTCGTCGAGAAGCTCGTCGAGAAGTTCATCTAGAAGGAAAAACTAAATAACATTTATTTCAATTTAAGTTCTAAATTTGCCTAATGAAGTATTTTTTTACACTTGTGTTTTTTATTACCGCAACAATTACAATCCAGTCTCAGTCTTTAGGTTACCAAGATTTAGCTTTATTGTTCTCAGGAAATGACAACAATGGATCGGCAAGATTTACTGGAATGAGCGGTGCTTTTGGTGCTGTAGGTGGAGATATTTCTGCAATGAACATCAATCCTGCTGGCATCGCTGTTTATAAAAACAGTACGTTTTCTGGAACCATTGGCACGCGAAATACAGGGATCACTTCTAATTATTACAACAACGCAATAACAACAGAAGAAGCCTTTTTTAATGCCTCACAAGCGGGTGCTGTTTTCGTTTTTGAAGCACTAAATAATTCTAAATGGTCCAAATTTGCTGTTGGATTTAATTACAGAATTACTAAGGATTTTAATCAAGGGTTTTCTGCTGAAGGAAATAGCGGAATTGCAACTTTTACAGATTTCCCGATAGACCAAAACACCCCTCGCCTTGAATATAATATTAGCGAAGAACAACGTTTTAGAAGCACGATGAACGGGGAGTTGAGTGAAATAAACATTGCGTTCTCTTCGGTTCATGAAAATAAATTATATGCTGGTGTAGCATTGAATTTTTATGATTTAAACTTTAACCAAGAAACCCTTTTAACGGAATTCAACAACACTGCAGATAACCAAGAGTTGGATGTTGATTTGTACCAGGTGAATAATACAATAGGAACTGGATTTTCTTTAAATTTTGGAGTTATTTATAAAGCGCATCAATTCTTTCGATTGGGTTTGGCCTACCAAACACCAACTTGGTTTACAGAAATCTTACAAGATACCAACTATGGATTCGATAGCGAGAACAATATTGATGTTGGTTTTCTCCAAGGTGAAACCACCTTCTTTACAGAGGGCCAATCGCCCTATACAGAGGCAAATGACCGGCAATACATTGCCTACCGACTAAAAACACCGAGTAATTTAACGGCTAGTGCGGCTTTTATTTTTGGGAAAAACGGGTTAGTGAGCATTGACTATACCAACAAAAACTATCAAAACATAAAATTGATGGATGGATACTTCCTGAATGAGAATCAATTTTATCAAAACAAGCTTCGCGCTACACACAATGTTCGAATTGGTTCAGAATGGCGCATGAAACGACTCAGTGTAAGAGCGGGATATCAATTTGAACAAAGCCCGATAAAAAACGCGTCCGATTTAGAAAATACAACAGGCTATTCTTTTGGAGGTGGCTATCACTTTGGAAATACCAAGTTGGATTTTTCCTACAGTAAAAGTAGCCAAAATACCGCTTATGACTTCTATTCACAATTCAGCAATATAAATGCCGCAAATTTAACAAACAATAACCGTAAAATTATGGCAACACTTACACTGAACCTATAAAAATTAAGAACTACAACAAAAAAACACTGCTTGCTAAAACTTTAAAAAGTTGTTGTTCGCAGTGTTTTTAACTTTTACAATAAAAGGGATTCTTATTCCCTTTTTTGCCTTAATTTTGCAATTCATTTTTTGAACATGAAAAATACACAAATCACCATACAAGAAACTTCTAACGACAGCATTATAAAATTTGTTAGCAATCAGATTATAATCAATGGTGGAAGTTATGAGTTTACCAATATTGACGAAGCTAAAAACTCTTCATTAGCTCAACAATTATTCTACTTGCCTTTTGTAAAAAAGGTATTCATTACGGCCAATTTCATAGCAATTCAACGTTTTGATATTGTAAAGTGGAAGGATGTTCAACAAGAAGTTGCCGAACAAATAGAAGCATTTATCAATGATGGGAATGCAGTTGTGAATGAAGAAAGAGCGACATCAAAAAAAGAGGCAATAGAAATTTATGCAGAAGTGACACCAAATCCAACAGTAATGAAGTTTGGATCCAATAAAGCATTAACACAAACAGATGTTGAGTATAAAAATATTGAAGAAGCCAGTAAGTCATCTCCTTTGGCACAAGCTATATTTACTTTTCCATTTGTAAAAGAGGTCTTTATTTCTGATAATTATATTTCTGTCACTAAATATGATATGGTCGAATGGAATGATGTCTATCCAGAACTAAGAAGTTTTATTCGTGAGTATTTAGCGGATGGAAAAACGATTATTAAAGAATTGCCAACACAAGAAACATCCCCAGAAGCGATTATCGAAATTCCAAAAGTAGCTTTAGAAGGAATTTCAGCGCAAATTGTAGACATCTTAGATGAATACATAAAACCTGCTGTGGCTAGTGATGGTGGAAATATTGCTTTTAGATCCTATGATCAAGAGCGTAAAGTAGTGAGCGTAGTATTACAAGGAGCTTGCAGTGGTTGTCCTTCCTCTACTGCTACATTAAAAAGTGGTATCGAGAATCTATTAAAAGAAATGCTGCCCAACAAAATTAACGAAGTGATTGCTATAAACGGATAATTTAACATCATGTCAAAAATAATTAAGCCCTATAAAGATTCCGGTCTCGGAAAAAAAGAGCAAGTTGCAAAAATGTTTGATAACATTTCAACGAATTACGACGGCCTAAACCGTGTAATTTCTTTTGGAATTGATGTGAAATGGCGCAAGAAAGTTGTTGAAATTGTTGGGAGAAACAATCCAAAACAAATTTTAGATATTGCCACTGGAACAGGAGATTTGGCTTTAATGATGGCGGATTTAAATCCAGACAGAATAGTAGGCTTAGACATTTCTACCGGAATGCTCGAAGTGGGTAAACAAAAAATTGCTAAAGCAAACTTATCCGAAAAAATTGAAATGATTGTTGGAGATTCTGAAGAGATGCCATTTGATGACGCTACTTTTGACGCCATCACGGTTTCTTTTGGTGTTCGTAATTTTGCAAATTTAGACAAAGGATTGAAAGAAATTGCGCGTGTTTTAAAACCTACTGGAGTATTGGTTATTTTAGAAACCTCCAACCCAACTAAATTCCCTTTTAAGCAGGGCTATAAATTACACACACATTTGATACTTCCTATGATTGGCAAACTTTTTTCTAAAGACAAAGTTGCTTATTCCTATTTATCTGAAAGTGCAAATTATTTTCCTTTTGGAGAAAAATTCAACAATATTTTAAGGAAAAATGGGTTTACTAACACAGAAGACAACCCAGTAACTTTTGGTGTTGCGACAATTTATACCGCTAGTAAATAATGAATTTGAAGTGTTTTATTTTATTTGGAATTTTTGCATTCTCCTCCTCCATCTTTTCACAAAATGAACGTGTTGAAAACTTACCCACTTTCGATAAAAAAAAAATACACTTTGGTTTTTATTTGGGATTGAATCAAAATGACTTTAAGCTAAGCATCAAGAAAAATTCTTTTGGTGTTGCTCCTGGTAATATTTTAGTAGAACCAACCACGGGCTTTAACGTTGGTGTCATTGTAGATTTACGATTGCATAAAAATTTAAATCTGCGTTTTGAACCTGGACTTATAAGCAACACCAAGAAAATTATCTTTAACTACTTGGACGAACCCAAAGACAGTATCAGAGATGCGAGCTCAACCTTTCTTCACGTTCCATTGGTTTTTAAAATGAGTACCGATAAGTATCGCAACATTCGACCATATCTACTAGCAGGTGTCTCATATGATCTAAATCTTTCGAGTAACGAACAAAATCAAGATGATAATACTGCAGGAGAATTTAGAATGAAAACGCATAACTTCATGTATGAATTAGGGATTGGAGTTGATATTTACCTTCATTATTTCAAGTTTTCCCCTTCAATAAGAGGTGTTTTTGCAATCAACAATGAACTAAAATACGACAACGTTGCAAATGGTGCCAGTCAATGGACAGACCCTATTAAATTTCTTGGAACACGGGGGCTTTTCTTAAATTTTGCATTTGAATAATACGTCCATGTTTGGATTGAAAATTACAAAGCACTACTTCTTTTAAATTCACTTATCAATATCGCAGAGGCAGCAGCCACATTTAAGCTTTCTGTTTTTTGAAGTTCTCCAAATCTTGGAATTGAAACCTTATGGCTCACTAAATCCCTTATGGAATCTGAAATACCGTTTGCTTCATTTCCCATAATCAATACCGCCTCTTTTGGCAAAGAAGATGTATATACATTACTTCCCTCCATATCGGCAATAAATACAGGTAACTTTGTCGCTTTAATATACAGGAGTAAGTCCCTGTAAATAATAGAAACTCTCGTTAATGAACCCATAGAAGCTTGTACAACTTTCGGATTAAAAGCATCTACTGTGTCTAAAGAACAAACCAATTGTGTAACTCCAAACCAATCACATAAACGAATAATCGTTCCTAAATTTCCTGGATCATTTATAGCATCTAAAGCTAAAATAAGTCCGTTTTCTTTTAAACTTGATGCAGCTGGAAATTCGAAAATTGCAAAGACCTTATTAGGCGTTTTTAACTTGCTGATTTTTTTTAGTTCATTTTCAGAAACAACAATCACTTTCTTCTTTTCAACTGCACATGTATAATCTTCAGTACAAAAAAGCAAATGAACTTTGTAGTTGGTGTCTAGAATTTCTTCAACTACTTTTACCCCTTCAGCTATAAATAATTGATGCTTTATTCGATACTTTTTTTGCGATAAACTTGTTATCAGTTTAAGTTGATTTTTAGAAATATTCATTAATTGATTCTAATTGAAAATATACCATGGAAAAATACTATTTTTGAAACAAATAGTTTTACAAACTTAATGAAAAAACTCTCTCTTTTTTTCTTCCTCTTTATTCTTTTTGCTGCTTGCAATTCCACAAAGCATGTTGCCGAAAATGAACACCTCCTCAGAAAAAACTACATTTACGTTGACAGTGTTAGAAATAAGAGTGATGAACTTCAGAAATATGTTCTTCAAAAGCCAAATCCGCGCTTTTTAGGGTTGCCTTTTGGATTGTATTTTCATAATCTAGGAAATCACCAAAAACCTAAAACAGCCAAAGAATGGGGTCAAAAAAATAGGGGTTCATATCATTTTATCAAAAATGTATTTTCAGAAAAACAAAGTATCGCCTATGCAAACACATTGATAGGCCTTTATAATTGGTTTTTAGCCTATGATGAACCTGTAATTTTAAACAAAGGGAAAATCACAAAAACGGGAAACAATTTATTAGCCTATTACAAAACTCAGGGTTTTTTTGATGCTTCTATAAAGACCGTTGTTGTAGATTCTTTAAAGCCAAAAAAAGCAACTGTTGGTTACTATATAAAACCTGGGAAACCAACTTTTTTAGATACAATCTCTGTAAAAATAGAATCGCCAGTTTTAGATTCAATTTACAAAAATGCTTTACAAACATCGCTTTTAAAAAAAGGCAGTCAATACAAAAATCAAACTTTCATAGACGAAGCAAAACAAATTATAAAACTCTATAGAAATAATGGAATTTATCATTTTGCTGAAAACTACCTCGGATTTTATGTAGATTCTACAAGAAAAGATTACAAAACAAATGTAGATTTTATCATTTCTGGAGAACGAATTATTGAAGAGAACGGCACGTATATTAACAAACCTTTTAAGGTGCAAAAAATTAAAGAAGTTTCAGTAATCACAGACTATTCTTTTCTGAAAAAAGAGAAGACCTATAAAGATACGATCTCTTATAAAGGGATTCAATTTATTGCGTATGACAAAGTAAGATACAATCCGAAATACCTTGCTGAATCTATTTTCTTAAAACCCGGCGATATCTACAAGGACACTTTAAGAAACTTAACAAGAAACCACTTAAAGTCGCTCAAAAATTTTAAAACCACGAGTATTAAATTTGAAGCGTTAAATGATAAAGCGTTAAAAATGAAGATTCTTTTAACCCCTATTGAAAAATATACTTTGGGTTTTGAGACGGAATTGACACACTCTAACATTAGAAATATTGGTACTTCTGCAAAATTTTCGATTACGGATAGAAATGCTTTTAGAGGTGCAGAATTACTAAAAATGTCTTTACTGGGTTCCTGGTTTAATTCCAACAATGGTCCGGGTTGGGAATTTGGAGGGGATGTATCTGTTGAAATTCCAAGATTTGTAGCCCCTTTTGGATTGAGTAAATTAGTCCCGAAAGAGATGTCTCCAAGAACTCTTTTTTCTATCGGAACCAGCGTCCAAAAAAACATTGGTTTAGATCGGCAGACTTTTACCCTATTATCTGATTACAAATGGCAATACAATGCACAAAAAACCATTCAGTTAGAAGTTTTTAATACACAGTATATTCAAAATCAAAATATTGATAAATATTTCAATGTATATAGTTCTGAGTTTACAAACCTAAAGAATGTTGTAAGTGAATTAGAACCTTCTTTTGTATTCCCAAACAATGAGACATTGTCCCAAGTTGCATTAAACAAAATGCGCGCCATTGCAACTGATAATTCGCTTCAAATAAGTAATCCAACTGAATTTAACAACAACTTAAATATTTTAAACCGGTATAATATTATTACCTCCGATTTCTTAATACCAACGATTGCCTATTCATACACTTTCAACAATCAAACCAACTTTAAAGACAATGGTTTTTCGTTTTTTAAAGTTCGTATAGCAAATTCAGGGAATATTCTGGGATTGCTTTCTAATACTAAAAATGCCAATAATAAAAAAACCTTTTTAGACATTCCCTTGGCACAATATTTTAAGACAGATATTGAATACAAGAAATTTTGGGATGTAAGCGGAAACTCTGTAATCGGAATCCGAAGTTTTTTAGGCGCTATTATCACCTATGATAATTCAGCAATTCCATTTACAAAAAGTTATTTTGCAGGAGGTTCCAATGACATTCGAGCTTGGCAAACATATGAACTAGGGCCAGGTAGAAGAAATACGGGCTTAGAATATAATATCGGAAGTTTGAAATTTTTGACGAGTTTAGAGTATCGATTTGATATTGTAGCCAAACTAAAAGGAGCGGTTTTTGCGGATGCTGGAAATATTTGGGACATTACCAATTCTTCTTTTGTAGACCGTGAAGCAAAATTTAATGGCATCTCCTCATTAAGCGATTTTGCGATTGGAACTGGCTTTGGAGTTCGATATGATTTAAACTTTTTAATTCTTCGTTTTGATATTGGCTTTAAAACTCACGAGCCTTATTTGAAAGAAAATAAGTGGTTTAGCAATTATAATTTTTCAAGTGCCGTATACAATATTGGAATTAACTACCCTTTTTAAGGAGATTCTTGAGAGACTAAAACGTATTCGTAAACTCCTTGTTTTTTTTTGAATTTTACATAAAAAAACATCTAATTTTGTAATCAAACAAAACTTAAAACATTTTTTATGATCAAGCCAGGAGTTGCCACAGGTAAAGAAGTTCAAGAAATATTTAATTTAGCAAAAGAGAAACGATTTGCAATTCCTGCTGTAAACGTAGTTGGTTCTAGTACAATCAACGCCGTTTTGGAAACTGCAAAAGATTTAAATGCTCCTGTTATTATTCAATTTTCGAATGGTGGTGCGCAATTTAATGCAGGTAAAGGTTTGTCAAACGAAAATGAAAAAGCAGCCATTGCTGGTGCTGTTGCAGGAGCAAAACACATTCATGAATTGGCGGTATTATATGGAGTTCCTGTAATTTTACATACTGACCACGCTGCGAAAAAATTATTGCCTTGGATTGATGGTTTGTTAGACGCATCGGAAAAGCACTTTGCCGAAACTGGTAAATCTTTATACAGCTCTCACATGATCGATTTGTCTGAGGAACCTTTAGAAGAAAATATTGAGATTTGTAAAAAGTATTTGGCCAGAATGAGTAAAATTGGGATGACCTTAGAAATTGAATTAGGAATTACTGGTGGTGAAGAAGATGGTGTAGACAATTCTGATGTTGATGTTTCAAAATTATACACACAACCTGAAGAAGTAGCTTATGCCTATGAAGAGTTGCTAAAAGTTTCTCCTCAATTTACAATTGCAGCGGCTTTTGGAAACGTTCACGGAGTTTACAAGCCAGGAAATGTAAAATTAACACCAAAAATTTTAAAGAATTCTCAAGAATATATT
>Ga0209602_1004441_pt1 | contig 10243 bp, 2 predicted proteins | sample COGITO_mtgs_1205_3_FD_184810 | JGI IMG/M metagenome (GOLD analysis project Ga0209602, IMG submission 184810) | Pelagic marine microbial communities from North Sea - COGITO_mtgs_120524 (SPAdes) (version 2) | ecosystem: Environmental > Aquatic > Marine > Epipelagic ...
TCAAATTGAAGTCTGTAAAAAGATTGCTAAATCATAGCAATCAGTGACTTACGAGTCGATCGAACGCAGGCATTGGCGAGCAAAGCGGCGACTGGCTGAGTGGCGAGGGGCTCTAAATTGCAGCTGCAGCCGCGTGGCATCGGGTATATACTCGATGTTCAAGTTAGTGATATGTGGTAAGGTGGGATTATATTTATTTATGCTGTTGGTATTAACATTATACCAGCAGTCGTAATTTATTTTAAAAAATAGTTCATCCCCAACCCCATTGACAGATATTATGCTACCTCGAATGACCCCAATAGCCAGCACTGGCGCGTCCACAACATCGCGAATTGCGTGTTCTAGCTCGAAAGCTAGTGTATTAAAATCGGGCGCTACCGCCTTACTCAGCATTGCCGCATTGCTGCTCAGTGCGACTAGCGCACAGGCGGTTGACTACACCTGGGACCCTACCAGTAGCGACAGTGCAACCACCGAAGGTGCCGGCAATTGGGATACCACGACCACCAACTGGACCACGGACGTGGGAGTCACCAATGAGGTTGGTGGAACTGGCAGCGATCCATTTAATGAAGACCTGATCTTCGGCGGCGGCACCTTGGGCACAGCCGGCACTGTCACCCTCACCGAAACTGGTAATGATTACGGCTCCATCGAGTTTTTAGCTACCAATGCGGGCACTTACACCATCGACTTGAATGGCAATGAAGTGGAGCTTAAACGGTCCGGGAACACATTCCTGATTGGCGAGGATGCCACCATCACAGACATCGCGGGGGGAGGAACATTGACGTTAAATGGTAGTAGGCAATTCAACTTCACCGACAGCAGCAAGACCCTGTCTATCAGTGCCGTGATCGCAGGCGGAGGGGGGACGTATTCAGTGGGCACCGGCGGCACGCTCGACCTCTCAGGGGTCAACACCTTCACTTCAGATCTCACACTAAGCAATCAGTCCCAGCTGGTCATCAGTGGTGCCGGTCAGCTTGGCAGCGGCTCCTACGCCGGCAACATCACGATGAACCAAGGCACGGACTTCACCTACGCCAGCTCCGCCGACCAGACCTTGAGCGGCATCATCAGCGACGACGGAACCGGCAACGGAAGTAACGATGTAAACGTGAGCGGCAGTGGCACGTTGACCCTCACCGGCACCAACACCTACACCGGCCGCACCAACATCAGCACCACGCTTGAAATCCAGAACAGCGAAGCCCTGGGAACCGGCCTGGTCGTTTTAACCGGGGGCGGTGAGCTACAGTTCGGAGCTGACGCGCTGGATCTTTCCGAGGACGTGCTAGTCCAGAACAGCGGCGACAACAGGACGATCCGTCTCGACCTTGCCGGCACCAACACCGGCACACTCTCCGGCGAGCTGGACATACGCAGAAACGGTGCCCAACTGTTCGACATCGATGTTGGCGCTGACGATACCCTTTCGGTGACCAGTGTAATCATCGGCGCCGGCAGCGCGGGCCTCACCAAGGAAGGTGACGGCACCCTGATTATCGAGGCGAACTCGACGTATACAGGCGCTACCACGGTCAACGGCGGCACCTTGGAAATATCCGCAACGGCCGGATCTAATAATCCCGATTCTTCCAGCTACCAGATCAACAACGGGTCCACTTTGTTTCTCAATGAGACAACAGCAAATAACTTAATATTGGGCGTTGGTGTAGGCGATATCACATTCGGTAGCAGTGATCCCGGCGGCACCCTCCAACTGTTCGGCAATACCATCTTTCGTAATCAAACCATCACGACCACTGGCGGAGCAAAGAACTTCATCACTGGCTCTGTGTTCAATTTGCAGAATAGTAGAAGTATCATCTTCGACACTGCTGTAGGCACGGATGTAGACGGCATCGACCTCGAGGTCTCGGCTACAATTAGCGGCGGGGATATCATTAAGAACGGCGCCGGCACTGTGTCCATTACCAATAGCGCAAATAGCTTGGGGACGCAAGAAGGTGGAGGCGCTGGAGAGATCAACACCGTGACCATCAACGCCGGCACGCTTGAGGTCGGGGGTGCGGGTAGGCTGCAGAGTGGTTCTTACGCGGGAGCGATCACCAACGCCGGGATTTTCAAATATAACAGTACGAATGACCAGACCCTCAGTGGCGTGATCAGTGGTAGTGGCGCGCTGACAAAGGATAATACCAGCACATTGACGATGACCGGTGCGAACACCTATAGCGGCGCTACCAACATCAACGCCGGTATCCTGCGGGCTGATGTAGCGGACGTAGCTGCTACCGGAGCTCTCGGCAACGGCGGTGACATCACCTTCACTGGCGGCACCCTCCAATACACCGCCAACAGCGCGGGCAGCGACTACAGTACTCGCATCAAGAGCAGCACCAGCGCGATGACCTTCGATACCAATGGACAGAACGTCACCTTCGCCACCAAATTTGCCAATACCAACACCGGCGGCCTGACCAAGCTCGGAGCGGGAGAGCTGTCAGTGGTATTGGACAGCTCTAGCTATACCGGCCTCACCAAGGTCGACGGGGGAACTCTGGTGCTGGGCAACAACACAGTAAATAATACAAACACTTCAAGCTCGGGCTTTGAAATCAACAACGGCTCAACGCTGCAATTTGAACGGGGGGATCTGGGGATCCTGATCGGTGGAAAAACTTTCACATTCGACAGCAATGGAGGAGGTGCCTTGGAGGTCAATGGATCAGCGCTTCTCTGGCGTGATAACACGATCGTGACCAACGGAGGTCTCCAAAATACGTTTAGCGGCACTGCTGGCGTTAACGTTCAGAACAATCTAAATAATGCGGCCACCCAGGCGAGGGCGCTGACTTTCGATGTTGCGGATGGTTCGGACGAGGTTGATCTTCTGGTATCAACTAATGTAGCTAATGCGAAATTAATCAAGAATGGCGCAGGTACTGTGGCTCTGACCAGCTCGGCCAACGAGTTGACTCTAGCAACCCAGACAGTCACGATCAATGCTGGCACGCTTGAGATCGGCGGTGCAGGTCGTCTGAATGTGGGTAATTACTCGCAAGCTATTACCAACGACGGCACCTTTAAATACAACAGCAGCGCCGACCAGACCCTCAGTGGCGTGATCAGCGGTAGTGGCGCGCTGACACAGAGCGGCGCCGGCACCTTGACCCTTTCTGGAGCGAACACCTACACGGGCGCAACCACCGTCAGTGCCGGCATCTTATTAATTAACAACACCACTGGCTCGGGTACTGGCACCGGCGCAGTCACTGTCGCCTCTGGTGCGAGCCTAGGTGGTAGCGGTACGATCAGCGGCGCCACGACCATCCAGTCTGGTGGTTTTCTGGCGCCTGGCAACAGCCCTGGCATCTTGACCTTTAGCGACGACCTGACACTAGCCTCGGGTTCGTTTACCAATATGGAAATCACCGGCAGCACACGTGGCACCGACTATGACGGTATTGATGTGGACGGTGCATTGACCTACGGCGGCACGCTGACCTTGACATCGAATACCTTGATCGGGGTCGGTGAATATAACCTGTTCGACTTTACCAGTGAAAGCGGTGATTTTTCATCAATTATATTGAGCGGAACTGCCTACGCCAATAACACATTTACTCAAGACGGGGATGTTTGGGACGCGATTGTTGATAATCAGACCTATACTTACTCGCAGGTCACCGGCAATTTAGTCGTGGCTACGGCCGCAGTACCGGAGCCAGAAACTTTCGCGCTGTTGGGTGGCTTGTTGGCACTCACGTATGTGCTCGGTCGCCGCCGGCGTCGTTAAGCAGCTTGAACTTGGTGCCCTGCAGCGCTACGCTGCTTTATTTTAATCGTATACTTGTCGAGACTGGTTTTAGCTCTCGTACGCGAGGCGTTCATCGCTAGTCTATGGCTAATCGGTTGACTTTCTTAGCCCGCATTGGGTTTTAACTTTTTTATTCTGTATGGCTGATCATGTCGGAAGCGGTTGGGTAATGATCCTGGGGCATCCCGTGGAGAAACGCACGGTGAAGCTTATTTCGTTGGTGAGTCTCGTCTGCGTGTGTGGCGCGGCGGGCCTGTATTATATATCTGATCAGTATGCAGATGAAGCCAAAGCACTCGAACTGCTGGCGGCTAACGAGCTGTCGCAGTCAAAGTCAGTCAAAGCGATCGGCCGATTTGGAGAGATACCGATCAGGCATACTACAGCAGTCGATATTGACCTAGCGGCTGAAGAGCTGTCGCAAGCTGAGCCAGTCAAAGTGTTCGATCCATTACGAGAGCTACTGATCAAGCATATCGCAGCTGTCGGCTATGCTGACCAGCCAGCTTTTCTGATCCGCGGCGAGTATCATCAGCAAGGGCTTGCGGAACTGCCATTCATGCTGATGGGTCGTGCTCCGGGGCTGTATCGACAGTCCTTGGAGCTCGGCGTGCGCAAGATCGATTCGGGCTATGCGCAGGGTGCGATCTGGAGCAATGCCCAGCAGATCCTGCCCACCGTCGGCGACTCGCGGCTAGCACGGGAAAATCGGCTCTTTTTGCTGCTGCAATTATCGATTCCCGCCTTGGCCTGGTTGGACCTCAAACAACCGTTGCAGGAGCACTTCGATTTGCTGCCGGCTACGGTGTGGCAACAGCAGCCGGTTGCAGTCATCCGCAATCGCTCGCATGAGGCACCCATCCTCCATTATATTGATCTCGACACTGCACTGGAAGTCGGCCGTAGCTCCACCGTTAGCGCGGCGGACGGCAGCGAGCATCTGCTCGAATTAATTTTTGCCGCGCCTAACCCGGAGCAGCCTATTGCATTTCCAAGTGGCTATGAATGCCGGCTCGACGGCAACAAAGTCAACTCAGTCACATTTAGCAAATACGAGTTTGATAAGTGGTTGCCGGATGTGCTGTTTGAGCCCAAGCAGGACCCCGCGCTGCTCAAGTAGCGCATACCCCGCCAGCTGATCGCTGCGCTACGGCGAATCTCAGCGATGCGTGCCGACATTTCAGCGGGCTGGGCGCTAGAGCGGCGTGGTCCGAGTGGCATACCCTTATCGCGGACTGCGACTGCCCCACAACCCTGCGCTCGCGCGCTCCTACTTGCCTCCCTACGCTCTCGCGCCTTGTCCCTCGCCCTGCTCTCACCCTGCCCCTCGCCCTGCTCTCACCCTGTCCCTCGCCCTGCTCTCACCCTGCCCCGCGCCCTCCTCGCTAAACATTGGCCAGCTGTGGCTTAGCTGCATTGCCCTGCTCTCCCACCGCGCCCTGCCAGTACGCCCTCCAAGCCAAGCAGCAAACCGCGCACAAAAAAGGACCACACTCCCTAAAGTGTGGCCCTTAATTTTAGTGAATTCTATAAATAGAACTCAAAGTTTACAGCTTACGGCCCAGTCACCACGTTCAAGCGAATGAACTGTTCAGTGCCAGCAAGTGGCACCTTGACTGTCACCACATCGGGATCAGCGCTGGTATCCTCTTCGATAACCACACTAGCGGTACCGTTGACTGCTTCAGTCCACGAACCACTCAGATCCGCCGCGTATTCAGCCTTGATCGTCACATCATTACCGGTAGCGGTTGAGATATCACTACGGTTATAAGTGAAGATCATATGAGTCGCATCTTGAGACACTGTTGGCACTGCCGTGTCCTGGTTAGCGATTGGTGAACCACCAAGCACGTATTCGAGCAAGTTACTGAGACCATCATTATCATAGTCTGTTAATGGATCAGTCGCTGGAGAGCCAGTAAAGGACGCGTCACTCGCAGTGAAGGTCGCCGCCCAACTCGCTACATCGTTGGTCGCAACTTCTAGAATCGCGACCTCACACACATTCGTTGTAGTGCTAACATTAATTGTGTAATCGACTCCATATGTTTTACCAGGAGCTGTGATGGTGAATCCAGCCGGAGCCTCAACTGGACTGGAAACCCCTGCAGGAAGCGCGGAGATGTTACTAGAAGCGACTAGTGGGAACGTAGCAATGCTGCCCCACCCAGTGAAGTTGGTCAGATCCACTTCAATCGAAGCTTCACTTAGAGATGCGTAGGTACCCGCTTGAAGGTAAGCAACTCCAGTTGCATCAAATACGTACCTGTAAGTAGATACATTAGTTATCGCTACTGAGTTCGTGGCAGTCACCGCTGCGCCACTACCACCTTCGATCACTAGAGTTTTGCCTGTGGCCATACCAAAGCGAGCACCGCTGGTAATGGTACCGCCGTTTCTTAGCGTCGTGTCGTTACCAATGAACAGGCCAGTTGTAACGGCGCCGTCAGTGAGCATATTAAAGCTGCCACCATCAATGATGAGCGCACTACTACCAGTCGACAGACTTCCTCCGCCACTGATCGTGGCGGACACTGCTCCGTTAATTGTTGTAGTACCACCGTCGAGTGTGATCGCAGCGCTCGAGTTGAGAGTCGTGGCGATCGTAAGGTTACCTGCACCTTGTTTCGAGAAAGGTGCTGTGATACTGCCGGCGCCCGTGAAGGTGTAGTCAGCCGTCGAATCCACAAACACCGACAATGGCGTGAGCGCAGTTGAAACGGTCACAGTGCCTGCGCCGGCATCTGTGAAAGAAACTGGGGCGCCATTATTATATGAGCCATCCCAGTTAGTTGCATCGCCGTCGGCCCAGACTCTATCGCCTGCGCCATTCCATACTTGTGAATCTAGGTTCAGCTGCAGCTCATTCCCGCTGACCTCGAGTACATAGTTCGCGATCGGAGCACTCAATACAGGTGTGCCCGTGATCGAAGTAGCTGAAATCAGTGTGTACGATGCCAAGGTCGGTGTACCATCGATGACGATCTCTGATGCAGCGTCGACGCTCAGAGCGCCCTGCAGTGTGAGGGTGGTGCCTAAGTCAACCTCAAGTGATCCAGTAGCAGCAACTGTGATAGCTGAGGTATAATCCGTATCAATATCCAAGATACCAGCGCTAACGGTGGTGGTACCACTGATAGAGTGTGCCGCACTGGACCGATTATCGAGGGTCAGTGTGCCCGCACCGGCCTTGACTAAATTCATGGTTCCATCAAAGCGACCTGAATACGTCGTGTCGGTCGCCTGATCCACTGTTAGCGTGCCAGTGCCACCAGTGCTCGTGATGCTCATGTTGACGCCTTGTGGCACCAAACTGGAGGGATTCTGCGTAGAACTAAGCGAGGCGACGGTCTGGTTGAAACCTTTCAAGTCGAGCTTGGTGGTATAGGTTGATACATCTGCGCCATAACTTAAGAAGCTCAAGTTTGTAGTCGTAGCGAGTGCATCATTCACTCCCAACTGAACCTGAGCGTCAAAGAATAGGTTAGTTGTGGCTGCAGAATTGCCAGCAACATTCAATTCAGTGACGTTCCCTAGATTGAAAGCAACGTCGGTACCGCCATTCGCATTATAAGAAGTAGCGACGTCATCCCCAGCGATGTTTAAGGTTCCACTCAGAACGATTGGCGTAGTCGACACTGTAACGGCACCGGTAAGGATTAAGGTATCACCAGTTATTCCACCGGTCAATGTCAGTGGGGATGAGCCGTCAGCTCTAATACGAGCACCAGTTACGCTGATCGCTCCGCTAATAGTATTATTAGCAACGCCAACGGTTTTGAGGCCACCGTTGTTACTCTGGCCACCGCCCGCAATCGTGAGCGGTTCCGCAACAGTGATGCCACCATCGATCGCAAGCTGAGCACCACTTTCAACCGTCGTGCCTGCGGCGTCAGAGCCGAGCGATGCGGCATCACTGATAGCTAGTACACCGCCATTGACGGTGGTGGCACCGGTGTAAGTGTTGGCAGAATTAAGTGTGAGTGTACCCGTGTCACTCTTGGTGAGCGTCGTACCCGTAGTACCATCTGCGCCCAGAGCAGCACCAGTGAAGGTGTAGTCGTTCGCCGAGTCCACTACTACAGAAGAAGGTGTAATGCTTCCCACGAGAGTGACGACCGTGTCCCCAGTTGCCGCTGTGTTACCAAATATTGCCGGGAAGCCGTTAGTATAGGTAGCGTCCCAGTTAGTCGAAACACCATCCTGCCAGTCACCAGAGACAAGGCTGGTCCAAGTGGCGGCACCCGCTGCAGGTGGTGCGGTGAGGGTCAATACGAGATTATTGCCATCCAGAGCAACCGTAGGAGTCAAATCACCAAAAGAATTTGGCACGATTGTGATCGAATTCGGTTGAACGGCTCCAGAGTTATTTGACGTGATCAGGTCAATCGTGGTCGACGAAGTTCCTGTGTAGTTTGTACCATCGACAACAATGTCGACCAAGCCAAGTCGAATATAATTCGATACAGCAATAGGACTGACACCAGTAGCATCTAGATTGAAGTTTATGGTCAGATCTCTACCAGTATTATTACAATTCAGAATACCGATCGCGATGGTAGATGAGCTACCATTGATGTTCCATGTGGGATCGCCCGTTGCAAAGCCTTGTGCTAGAGGTACGGAAAATGAGCCACTGTTAAAGTTTATAGTACCTTTATAATTGATGGTATCAATGCCACTTACCCCTTCATCCGACACGAAACTGCCGCCATTCAGGTTGACTGTGCCGTTGCCGAATGGGAGAAAAGTGCCACCGCTGGTATTAAGATCAGTCAGGTCGATTATGCCACCAGTTTCTAGATTCACTGTCGCGCCAGTATTATCGAGCGCTATAACATTGCTGTTTGCGGAATCAGTGTATGTACCGCTGACGGTGAGTGTTGAGCCAGCAGCCATGACTACTCCTTCACTAAAAGTGGTGGAAGAGCCAATCTCGAGGGTTCCTCCATTGAGTGTAATTTCGCCATTCACTGTATTTTGCAGTGTCAGCGCGCCAGTTCCAGCTTTGGTAAAAGTACTAGCGGGACTTATCGCAGCGCCCGTGAAAGTGTAGTCGTTTGCGGAGTCCACTAATATGCTGACAGGTGCAACTACACCTGAAACAGTCACAGTGCCTGCGCCGGCATCGCCGAAGCTGACCGAATCAATGTCGTCATAATCTCCACCCGTCCAGTTGGACGAATCATCTAATGTCCAGCTGCTATCGCCAGCGCCAGACCAGACTAGATCCTGTTGGCGAAGATCTGTCACTGACAAAACGATTCCACCACCGGTGGCGGTGATTGTCGCCGTATACACCTCAGGGTCGAAACCAGTGACAACTGTATCTAAAGTGTCTAAAACTGTAATACTACCTTGGACGAGAGTAAAATCCGCTGTCCCGCCTGCGTAGTTGGTGCCGTCCGCAGAGATAGTACATCTTTGATCATCAGATGTCCTACCACATTGAAAGGTCCCTGCAGTCATCACAACTGGACTCACGCCAGTTGCGTCGGCAATGAAGTTGATACTACCTTGGTTGGCGGCTCCAGCATAATTCCAACCATCTCCTTGGACCGTGTTGCCAGATCCAATGATGTTCAGAGTAACTCGCGGCCAGGTCGCATCCGTGTTGGTGGTGGTAAATGTACCCCCATTACTAATATTGATGGTACCAGCTTGAGTAATTGTTTGGCTTTGCGAAGCAATCAGACTCAAACTGCCGCCGTTGACATTGTATGTCCCAACTCCAAGCAGTTTACCAGTGACTGCGACGTCTCCAGTAATCTCTAATACATTATTTACGTCGACTTGAACATTCCCAGTAAAAGCGCTGCCTGTGCCAGCCAGCTGCCAACGTCCGTCTGATATGGGTGCACCAGGTATATTCGGCTGAACAGAGGTAACTGATAGATTTAGTGGGTCGCCTCCAGCGCCACTGATGGTACCATCCACCACGTTGAAATTAGGGGCGCCGCCGGCACTACCGGTAAGCTCTAAAGGTGAGACGGTGGCGCCATTGCCATCGTTGGCTGTAATGTTGCCGATAGTGAGTGGTGCCAATGGGGAGGATAATACGGAGTTACCTTGTTGTAATACCAAATTACGCTCCATGTCGTATGCGTCACTACCTGAATACCACACATGATTTATTTGCCCGCCACTGCCAGCCAGAGTCAGGTTAGTGCCAGAGCCTAGATCTTGATCAAATTTTAAACTACCTGTAACTTGGGCAATATCACCAGTAAAACCAGAATTATTCCCATTTAGAGCGATATAAGAGGTGCCGTTTTGTACCCTCATATTCAAATTGAAGGTACCAGATATATCACCATTGATGATGTAAATCTCGGACGCCGTGTTCTGCCGACCAATATTAACGTTGCTAGCACTGTTTAAATTAGCATTAATGGTGTGGGGTGAGCTGGCGGTACCACCTGCTGAAGAAGCAAAAATTTGAGGAGCACC
>Ga0209602_1004442_pt1 | contig 10240 bp, 16 predicted proteins | sample COGITO_mtgs_1205_3_FD_184810 | JGI IMG/M metagenome (GOLD analysis project Ga0209602, IMG submission 184810) | Pelagic marine microbial communities from North Sea - COGITO_mtgs_120524 (SPAdes) (version 2) | ecosystem: Environmental > Aquatic > Marine > Epipelagic ...
TGAAACGGTTTTGCTTTTAAAAAAAAAGTAGGTAGGAGAGGGGGCAACACTACACCCCTAAATTTATAACATTTTTTTATTTTAGTGACAATAGGTACTTATATATACTATAGTACTACCCTTATGTCACTGTTTATGTAAATACTCGGTATTATGTGTGAATATATAGATATAACAAACAAGTAAAATTACTATGGCACAAATATATAGCTACCCAGTAGTAGCTCCATTATCAACAGACGTCTTAATAGGGTCTAGAATAGATTCAGTTAACGACACACAAGTTACTTATAACTTTACAGTGGCTAGCGTTGTTGGTACTATAGCAGATGTTACTGCACCTACGTCAGCTACCTCAACAGGTACGGCAGGTCAAATAGCTACAGATGCCAATTACATATACGTATGCACAGCAACAAACACATGGAAAAGAGTTGCTATAGCATCTTGGTAAAAAATAACATATATACTTAATTCTTTGGTTCGCCTTAAGTGTATGTGTAAATAAACAGTGAACCTTAATCCATTAAAAAATAAAAAATGGCATCAAAAATTTTAACTTTAAACATCAACGGTAGTCTTTTACCTATGCCAGTGGCAGGACCAGACTTAAGCGTTGTAAACATTTCAGCAACAGGACAAGCGTCTGGCGCGACAACCGCTGGAACAGTAGTGATTTCTTTTAGCAACAACTACAAGTACACTCTTTCTACAGGAGCTTCAGCTGGTAACAGTTTTTCTGTAGCAGCACAAGCTAATGTAACTAAAGCATTCTGGGATGCAATTATCGCAGCTATGGCAACTCCATGGCAAGAAGTTGTATATCCAAAAGGCGGTGGAGCATGGGATCAAACTTATTTACCACCTGCAGGAGTAGCTGTAGTAGCGCCTGATGGACCAGCTGGTTCTCCAGTAGCTGCTTCAAGCCCAACATTTGCTGCTAAGCAATCACAACCAATTTTAGATCAAGCTGCAACTCCAGGAGCTGTATTGTTTGTATCTGCTGTGTACGCTGCAGTATAATACCTTATTTTATTAACCATTAAATTTTAAACCAATGACCTTTTATTACCAGACTAGTTCGTGGAATAGTCAACCACAACCCAACGAAGAAACTATTAATTTTTGGAAACATCTCTCAGAGAAAAAACACTGGAGAATAGTACAATTACCAAATGGATTTTTTCAAACCGAGTACCAACAACCTGAAAAGGAAGATACTTGGATCGACGTAACCCGAAGAGAAACACTTGAAGGAGCAGAACAAGCTATTGATTCGTCAGTAGATCATTATGCTAAGAAAGTAGATTTCTTGAAAGGACCAAAAGTCGTAAAAACCTTTAAATAATAAATCAAATTTAATTCAATCTAATTATGTCAGACAAAATTGTCAAGAATCTTAACTTTGGCTCACAAGCTACTGATAAGATATTTAAAGGGATAGATAAACTCACAAAAGCTGTTAGCTCCACATTAGGAGCTAGCGGCAAATGTGTTATCCTTGAAGATGAAGCAGGTCAACCAATCATCACAAAAGATGGTGTAACTGTTGCAAATACTATAACTCTACTAGATTCAGTAGAAAACATGGGAGCTGTACTTTTAAAAGAAGCGGCTAGAAAAACAGTAAGAGAAGCAGGAGATGGTACAACTACCGCTACTGTGTTAGCGCATGCTATATTACATGAAGCTAAAGATAGATTACCAGATGAAAATCCTAGAATACTAAAGGAAGGTATAGATTCAGCTGTAAAAAAAGTAGTTAAATACTTAGAAAAACACAGTACACCTGTTACAGGTCAAATGATAGATCAAGTAGCAACTATATCAGCTAATAACGATAAGCACCTTGGAAGTTTAATAGGTTCAGCTTTTAAAGCTGTAGGAAATACAGGCATCGTAGCTATGGAGGAATCCAACGAGTCTGAAACAATTGTAGATATTGTTGATGGTATACAATATGAAAAAGGATTAAGGCAACCACATTTTGCCACAGATAAAGATAAAAAAGTGTCTATATTAAACAATCCGTTAGTTTTAGTTGTAGAATCAGAAATACCTAACATACGTAAAATACAAAGTGTATTAGAATATGTAATAAAACAAAAAAGAGCCTTATTAATTATAGCTGATTGCGATCAACAAGTTTATTCTGCTTTAGCTATGAATAAAATAAAAGGCAATATTAAAGTAAACATTATTGATAGTCCTACGTTTGGATTTACTAGAAAAGAAGTTTTAAACGATATAGCTCTTTTAACAGGTGCTATAGTTATAAACGAAGATTTAGGTGATGATATGGATTTAATCAAACCAGAACACTTAGGCTCATGTTTAAAAGCTACAAGTAATCAAGATGAGACTATAATAAGAGTTGGTGAAGCTTCAGAGGATGTTTCTGAACTTATAGAAGTTATTAAGAAAAAGCTTTTAGACACTAAACTAACTGGTTACAAAGTACAATACGAAAAAAGATTAGCTAGATTATCAGCAAAAGTAGCTGTAGTCAAGATAGGTGCTAATTCAGAGGTAGAATTAAAAGAAAAAAAAGATAGGGTTGAAGATGCTATCTGCGCTACAAAAGCTGCAATAAAAGAAGGAATAGTACCAGGAGGAGGAATAGCACTGCTAAACGCTTCAACAGGTATTAAGGCTCAAAACAAAAGTGAGCAAATTTTATTAGAAGCGATTAAAGCTCCTTTTAAAACTATACTGGAAAATGCAGGTATTCAAGATTACGAAATACCTAAAAGAAAAGGTATGGGACTAGATGTGGTTACAGGAAATATGGTAAAAATGATAACTAATGGGATTGTTGATCCTTTGTTAGTTACTAAAAGTGCTCTTATTAATGCAGCTTCAGTAGCGACTACAATATTGTCAACAGATTGTGTAATTAATAATTTAAGAGCATAATGAAAGCAATAGGTAGAAATTTAGTTATACAAAAAACAAAAGCAGGTACTACAACTACTAAAGGTGGTTTAATGCTTGCGGAAAATCAAAGAGAAGACATAAGATATATAGAGGCTAAAGTACTGTCAATAGGGTCAGAGGTAGTTGGTGTTAAGGAAAATGATATAATATATTACGATGTAACTCAAGGATTTAAAATAGAAATAGATAAAACTATATATCACGTTATAAAATTACAAGACGTTGTCGTTGTTTTATGAAAAAGCTAACAGCAAGAGATATTAAAGACATTGGACTGCTAAAACATTACCGTATAATACGCAAATGGGCTTGCAAAAACAACGATTTAAATGACGCAGATTTAGAATTGCTGATATATTTTGATTGCATGGAGTTTTTTTCTAAGCATGATTTTAAAATAGGTACATATTCTTATAGTTGGGATAACAGGCGCTGGAACAGATTACTAAAAGAAGATTGGATTGTTGTATGGAGACATAGAAACAGGACAACTCAAAAGTATAATATCTATAAAGTTTCATTTAAGTGCAAACAACTTATAAGTAGAATGTATCGAATCATGTTAGGTGAAGATGATATACCTCAAAGCGAAAGACGCAATAAGATAATAAATGGCAAAAGTTATACTGATAAAGTATTAACTCAAGCTATATACAATGTAAATAAAGATAAAGAAAGATGAATAGTCCTTTTAAACTAAAATCACCTCTACTTAAAGAAGAAAAAAACCAAACATTAGGCGGCTTAAGTTCTGAGTCAATGAAAGGTCAAACATTCAATATGCCATCCCAAAAATCTACAGCCAACTTAACTGCTGAGTTAGGTAACAATACTGGTGGAACAACACCTGTTATATCAGAATCACCTAACGAAACAGCTAAAAGAAACGCTAGCGTGACAAATAAAGGTGAAGGCACTACAGCTTTTGATAGAGACGGAAGAAGCGTAGATAAGTTTGACCAAAGAATAGCACATGCAGAAAGTAAAGGCAAACTAGGTAAAGCACAAAGACTTAAAAACAGAAAAAGTGGTTTTATGGAAAGTCAAGCTAATAAATTTGAAAGAGCTGGAGGTACTTTAAGCGACCAACAAAAGAAAGATCTTAATAAAGCAGGTGATGAAGCTAAAGGAACAAGAGTTGGAAGAGCGCTTAGAGTGCTTGGTAATAGAGAAGCTAAACAACGTCCTGTAAGTACAAAACCAGTATCTGTCGATAAAAGTAGTAAAGCTTTAACTCCTGGTGATTCTTCAGCAAAGTCTATAAGTTTAGGAAATAACTTTATGAACAAGCCAAATTTTAGCAGCGTTACTAAATCAACTAATATACCTACAGATTATGATAAATACGTAGCAAGTAAAACTGATCAAGAAAAAAAAGAAGGTATAGACACAGCAGAAATGTTTTATAACAAGTAACTAATAAATATGGGAGCAAGTATAGCAAACGCAGCAGGAGCATTAGGCGTTCAAGGATCAGGCGTCAATAGCGCGCAAAACAGAGCAAGAACTCAATCAATTATAGCCCGTGTAACAGGCGGTATGGGATTAGGCGAAGCAGTGTCAAACTCTAGCGGTTTAGCTGGTATGGCTAGTACAACTGCGGTTCAAAATAGAGACTCTAATAATATACGTCAAAGTTCTGGAAGTGGATCTATAGTTAGTGAAGCTGATATGAACAGAGTACAAGACAGAAATTCAGGAAGTGGACAATTAACACAAATGATGCATGAAACAAATTCAGACATGCCTATGGTTAAGCCGATGGCTAGCAAACCTAGAATGCAACCAGGTATGGGATACTCTTCTGTAATGTCACCATTTTCACCACCAGAATTAAGTACAGGAAATTCTTTATATGGTAGCGAATTACAAAAACAAGAAATTATGAATCCAATGCCAGAAGCTAATATAGATGCTACTGGTATGAATTCTTTATATGGTGGACCATTATCTATGGATGGAGGACCAAAAGCATTTATGGGTATAAACCCAGACCACAAAGGTTATTGTACTCCAATGACTAAACCAACATGTACTCCACGTAGAAAAGCTTTAGCTAAAAGATTAAAGCCAGGTGGAGATTTATATAAAAGCAAAAAATAAAAATTATGATTGAAGATAAAGCACACACGCATGCATCTAAAAACGACAAAGTAGGTATAGTAGGTGAGTCTCATATATGGGACGGACCATTAGACCAAGAAGGTAGAATGCACGGCGAAGGATCTAGTAACGGTAGAAAAGGTATGAAGCTTAAATTAGCACCATGTTCTTATAGCCCAGGACCAATAACAAGTAAAGCACAATAATTATGATGATAACAGCAAGTGATTTTTCAGGAGGTATAAAAGCAATACCTAGCGACACTATAAACATACCAGGACCTGAATCTAAATATAATGGAGTTTCTACAACTGTAACTTCTAACAAGCTAACTGATTCAGGAGGTGCATTTTTACAAGTAGTTAATTCTAGTGGAAAAATAACAAATCAAGGAGTTCAAGTTGGAGATGTTGTTTATAACACTTCGGCTACTAGATCAGGCGTTGCTACAGTTACGGCTGTTGATTCGGCAACAACTTTAAGTTTATCTGAGGATATATTTACAGCAGCAGATGGCTACAGAATATATAGAGGACGTGCTAATGCAATACCTTTTCAACTATATTGTGGAGGAACAGCGGCTAATCCACCATTAGCTTGTGATATATACGTAACAACAATAGACGGGGATTTTGTATTTTTTGAAGGAGTACAACCTGGTGAAATATTACCAGTAGCAATATGTAGAGTCAATGCTGGCGCTGCAGCTGCAGGAGGAAACGGAAATACTAACACACTAACAACAGCAACGGGTAGATACGTTGCAATAAACTAAAAATTATGGCAGATTACGATAAAGACATGGCTGAGGAGAGAATTCAAATCAAAGATGACAAGAAAAAAATTTACGAAGACGACAGAAAAAAGAGAGACGCTGGCGGAAAAATGTACGCTAAAAAAGACAAAGCACCTAAAACTTTTGAAGGCGGAGCTCACAGAGGAGAAATGAAACATGACAAAGAAGGAAATCATTTAGGACCAAAACAATATGATGATTACGGTGCTAAAGGACATGGTGCTCATAAAAAAGATTATGGAGCTAAAATGACAGCAGATCCACAATCATATAGATCTTCTATGTCTAAGCACTGGTCAGGATCAAACTCTAGGTTTCTTACTGAAGGAGGAGATGTGATAGATCAAACTGCTCAAAGAGACTCTATGTAATTATGGCTTTTTCCATGAAAGGAGCACCGTACTGTAATTGTACGTTAAATACACCAATATATCATAGAGATATAGATGGTGGTGCTTTAGGTATGGCTAATGATAACGGTACAATAATAGTAGCGCCAAATCAGTCACCTGAAGAAGAAGAAAAAGTTTTAAAACATGAAAAAGTTCATTTAGACCAAATGGAAAGAGGAGACTTATCTTATGATGAAACCTCAGTTACTTGGAAAGGTAAAAAATATTTAAGAAAAAACATGGACGAAGGTGATAAAACACTTCCATGGGAAAAAGAAGCATATAACGCATAAAAATAAAACAAATAATTATGGGATTTAAAATGATGCCTGGTTCTAGAGACCACGGTTTAAAAACAGGAAAAGGACTTGTGCAAAGAGGGTTAATATCAGGAGGACCAAAAATGCATGGTAAAGATGGTATGCCACATGGTAAAAAAGCAGAGAAAGAAGACAAAATGTCATCTTAATAAGCTAAATGAGTAAAAAAAAATTTAATCAAACTAAAGTTGGAAAATTTCTAAGTAAAGCAGCGCCTGGTATATTAGATATAGCAGGTGATGTATTACCTGATGTTGGAGTTTTTGGTTTAGTTAAAAATCTTATACATAAAGATCCTGCTTTACCCGCAGAGGACAAACAAAAGGCATTAAAATTATTAGAACAAGATGTGATCGAAATGCAAGAAATAACTAAACGTTGGTCGAGCGATATGAAAAGTGATTCATGGCTCAGCAAAAATACTCGCCCATTGGCGTTAATATTTTTAACAGCATCTTTAGTTATTTTTATTTTATTAGATGGTTTTGAAATAAGTTTTTCAATTGACGATGGTTGGGTTGATTTACTTAAGTCTCTTTTAATTACAGTGTATGTAGCATACTTCGGTTCTCGTGGTGTGGAAAAATTTAAAACAATAAGCAATAAATAGATATGGCATTAATCAGCTCGTATCCAGATTATTTACCTATTAACGACCTTGACAGGTGGGTAGGTACTAATAGCACTAATGGATCAACTAGAAACTTTACCGCTGAGCAAATAGCAGAATATTTAAATATAAACGGTAGAATATCTATATCTGCTCAAATGATATTTAGATTAGTTGACCCTGGAACCCCAACTGTTGGACAATTTACTGGTCCAGCTAATCAAACACCTATAGCACCAACAACAACTCTAGAGGTTTCACCTCTTGATGTGAGTAGAGCTAATACCGTGGCGTTTATGAGTTATCTTGTAGGTAATAATATACTTATAAGTGAACAAAACAACATTAATAATTTTGGTCATTTTACTATAGATTCATATACCGTAAAAGCAGATGGAAATTATACTTTAGTATTAACACCTATATTTGGTAATGGTAATTTTGATACAAGTAAGTTTTATGACTTTGCGGTATTTACACTAACTTCACAAGGCACACCAACATTTGTGTTTACGCAAGGCGTACCTGCTACAACTTGGAATATACAACACAACTTAGGAAAATTTCCTTCTGTCTCTGTAATAAATAACAACAACATTGTAATAAACGGTGAAGTAACTTATATAGACAACAATAACGTACAACTAAACTTTTCTGCTGGATTTACCGGCAAAGCATATTTAAACTAAAAAACATGGCAATAAATTTTTTAAACAAGGTTGATTTTAACCAAAACGAGATAGATAAAGCTAGGCTTGTAAACGAAGCTAACGACACAGCTGCTGGAACTCCAGTTGACGGTCAGCTATATTATAATACTACAGACAATGTAGTTAAAGTAGGTGAAGGTGGAGCTTGGGTTTCAATATCAGGTGATATAACAGCTTTAACACAAGGTACATATATAAATATAGATACTCCAGCTGGACCTATACCTACTATTAACCACGATTTAACAAGTAGAACAGATACCACTAGCGCAAGTTCTCCAGGTTCAGCTGGTACTTTTACAACTGTTGATAGTGTTACCACAAACTCAACAGGTCACGTTTCGGCGTTAAACCTTAAAACAATAACACTACCAACATCTGACAACTATGTGTCTTGGACTTTGGATGGTGACACGGGAACGCCACAAACTATATTAAGTGGCGATACTGCTACTTTTACAGGTGGAACAGGTATAAATACTACAGTTGCGCTAAATCCAGACACACTAACTATAGATATTGCTAATACTGCTGTAACCGCAGGTTCTTATACAAATGCATCGTTAACAGTAGATGCACAAGGTCGTTTAACAGCTGCTTCTTCTGGTACTGCTCCGCTAACTAACATAACGGCTGGAGATGGTCTTATTGAGACTGGAGCCGCAACTACACCAACAATAAGCGTTGACTACGTAGGTTCTGATAACTTTATAGCTTTAAGAGCTGTAGGTACACCAGCTACTAGTGATCAAATATTGTTCAATGATATAAGTGATAATAATACTGTAAAAAAGATTAGTATTAGTAGTCTACCATTAGATAACTATTCTGGATGGGTTATACAAGGTGACAGTGGTCAAGCAAGTATTAACTCAGCTGAAATATTAGATATATCAGGAGCTTCAGGTAGTAAAGCTGGAATAGACACTAGTGTTGCAACTGGTAATCCTAATCAAATGACGGTTAGTCTTGATTTAAATGAAATAACTACAGTTACCACGATGGCATCAAGCGAGTTCTTAGTTGGAGTAAATTCGTCAGGTGCTAATGAAAAAATAACAATAGCAAATTTACATCTAAACCAATTTGGTGATGCTGAAGCAGATGTTGATCTTGGAAACAATAAGCTATTAGATGTAAAAACTGGTACCGCTGGAACAGATGGTGTTAACTTAGCACAAGTACAAGCAATAGCAGCAGGCGTTGGAATATTCCAAGGAGGATATAATGCAATAACAAATAGTCCAGCTTTATTTGGAGGAAGTAACGTAGCTTTAGATCAAGGTGATTACTATGCTGTGACAGATTCAAACAACACTTCATTCTTAGGAACTGTGGTAGAAGTTGGGGATTTAATATTTGCAAATAATGCAATCGCAGCAAGTTCAACACCAAGTGCTTCAGATTATACTATTGTTCAATCAGGACAAAGTATAGCTGGACAAGGTGCTACTGATGGTGCGACTGTAAAAGGTGTAGCTGGTTTTAACTCAGCGCATTTTAACGTTACAGGAAACGGTTGGGTATCTTCTGATATATACTCCGGAGGTTCAAATTTAGGTATTGTTCCATCAGGAGGTACTAGTAGTAAATTTTTACGAGGCGACGGTTCATTTGAAGTTCCAGCTTACGTTACTTACTCAGCAATGAATACTGCTACTTTAGGTTTAGGTAGACTTAGATATGCTCTAGGATCAACACCTGCTGCTAACTCTCAATCAACTACCGCTGGTAGAACATATGGAGTTACTAAAAACGCAAGTGATCAATTAATAGTTAACGTTCCTTGGGTAGATACAAATACACAAAACGTAACTTCGGTTAGTTCGTCTACTGATAATGATCTTTTAGGTATTGAAGTATCTCCCACAACAGGAGCTGTAAAAGTTGGTCTTGATATTAATGGATTAACAGCTATTTCTACTCTTGCTGACGCAGATACTTTACCTATTTACGACGGAGGTACTAATAAGAAAATTTCTATATTACAATTAGAAAACCATATTGGTGCGGCTAAATCTAAAAAGTTTATACTTAACACAACTACAACTGATGTATCTCAGCAAGTTTCTCCTCCAGGTGGAACTATAGGTTGGGTGGTTGATTTAAACGCTTCTTTAGGTATAACTGATGCTTTAAACTGTATGGTAGAAATTATACAAACATCTAATGGAAGAACGGTATATGCAGAAGTAACACGAACAGGTACAGGAACATCATCAAAAGTAACAATTAACTTCTCAACACCAGTGTCGCAAGGCGCATACCAAGCTTTAATTACTAGAATATACTAATCTAATCCAATACACTACATGGCATTGAATTTTTTAAATGATGGATATTTCGCCGGCAAGGTAGGTATTGGAACAGAT
>Ga0209602_1004444_pt1 | contig 10239 bp, 6 predicted proteins | sample COGITO_mtgs_1205_3_FD_184810 | JGI IMG/M metagenome (GOLD analysis project Ga0209602, IMG submission 184810) | Pelagic marine microbial communities from North Sea - COGITO_mtgs_120524 (SPAdes) (version 2) | ecosystem: Environmental > Aquatic > Marine > Epipelagic ...
GAAACCCCTGCTTTTTTCTTTATTTTCCATTTCCCCACCCCTAAAAAAATATCCTGTTCCAAATCTATGAGTTGTTCTTTTTCTGAACAACTATTGAAAACTGCTAGAAACAAGATCGTTAAAATAAAATATATTCTCAAGTGCATCAAAAAAAATGAGTCGCTCATAATTAAGTGATTGAGTACTTAAAATTTGTCTTATGTAAATATAGTAAAAACAAAATGACCTTTAGTTTTACAAACTTAATTAATTGATCAAAAAACTATAAATCAAAGATATGGGAAGAACAGCAGCAACGCCTAATAAAATAACAGCAGAAGTAAAAGAAAAATTAGAGAGTCTTATTGACGGAGTAGTAGGTTTGTTAGACATTAGCGAAATGAACACGAACCAAAGGATTTGCTATTGATTTTTATTCCTATTGTATTGCAGATTTACCTTTGTCTATTTTACATTACTGATGTCCATATTTACATTACTAAATGATAATATTAATGTGAATGTAATGCAAATTTGATGAAAAATAATGAAGATTAATGAATCCTAATAAAGTATTAAGTATTGTATTTACTAGGTTTATTGTGGATTGATGTGGTTAAATGAAAAAGATATCATTTTCCAATACAGAACTGCCCAAAAATAGTTCCTAAAATATCCTCATCGGTATCAATCTTTCCGGTGATACTTCCTATATGAAATATAGTTTCTTTTAATTCTACACTTAAAAGATCTCCAGGGATATCATTTTTGATCCCATCCATGACCACTTCCAATGATTCTAAAGCTTGTGTTAAGGCATGAAAATGTCGAGTGTTATTTACGATAACAGTGGAATTATTTCCTATCGTTTGAATGGTTTTGACTAGATGTTTTTTAAGGGGTTCTAAAAATTGCTCGTCTAGTGTAGATATTCCCATTCCATGAACAGATGCGCCTTCCTGTATTGTGTTCAATAACCTCTGATTGAAATCGGTATCAAATCCATTTATTGATTGATCAATTTTATTTTCAATCAAAACAATATTTAAATTATCATGCTGAAGTGTTTTTACTTCTTTTGAAAGTTCCTGAAAATCAGTTGTTCTTTCATATAGGTAGAGTAGCAGTGTGGCCTGATTGATTTTGTCTTTTGCTTTTTTAACTCCCATAGCCTCTACAACATCTTTGGTTTCTCTTAAACCAGCGGTATCAATAAATCGAAAACTAATCCCTTCAATAATTAATGTATCCTCAATTAGATCTCGTGTCGTTCCAGGAATATCTGAAACGATGGCTTTCTCCTCTTTAAACAGTGCGTTGAGAAGAGAAGATTTTCCAGCATTAGGTTTTCCTGCTATGGCAACAGGAACTCCTTTTTTGATGACATTCCCATATGCAAAGGATAACTTTAAGGTATTTATGTCCTTGTGTAAAGCGCGTAATAATTGGCTGAGTTGATCTTTATTTGCAAAGTTGACCTCTTCTTCACTAAAGTCAAGTTCAAGCTCAATGAGGGCCTTAAACTGAATGAGTTGCTGACGTAACTCTTCCATATTTTGTGAAAAACCACCTCGCATTTGTTGCATAGCAATTGTGTGGGCAGCTTCATTCTCGGAGGCAATGATATCTGCAACCGCTTCAGCTTGACTCAAGTCCATTTTTTTATTTAAATAGGCTCTGAGTGTAAATTCTCCAGCTTGAGCTGGTAAAATACCTTCCCCTAAAAAGGATGTGATTATTTTTTGTTGAATATAAGACGAACCATGACAAGAAATTTCAACAACATCTTCTCCGGTATAGGAATGAGGTCCTTTAAAAAAAGTAATTAGAACTTCATCTATCAGTTGGTTACCTACTTTAAAATCTCCTAAAAAAGCAGTGTTAGGAATAATTTCATTCCAACTTTTCTTAGATTTAGTATGAATAAAATAAGCTGCCTTTTCTATCGCTAATAGTCCAGAAAGACGAATGACACCTATAGCACCACTCCCTTGTGGCGTGGATAGAGCAATAATGGTTCCTTCGCTGAGCATAGTTTAAATCGTTTTTGTGAAAGTTGCTCTTTTTTTATGTTGACGATTTTCATAATTCTTCCAAAGCTTTTGAATGGCAGTATTTTCCTCTAGTTCGGGATTCGTTTCAACAATTGTAATATTTTTTTTATTAAAAAGCTTTTGGACCTCATTGAAAATTATGGCAGTAATTCCCTTATTTTGAAATTCAGGATGTACTCCAATGAGATAAAAGGAAGCTCGATTATTGAACCACAAGGCTTTTAATAAGTGTATTGAGTTAAATATATTGATCTTTCCATTTACTTTCTGTAAGGCAGAAGCAAATGAGGGCATTGTAATGGCAAAAGCGATAAGGCGTTCATTTTTATCAACAACACACTTAATGAAATCTGGATTGATGAATTTAAAATAACGATCCTTATAGTGCTGTACTTGATAATCTTGAATTGGAACAAAAGTCTGAAGATTTTTATAGGTCTCTCCTAATAATTCAAACATTTGATCTACATAAGGTAAAATGTCTTTTCGTTTTTTAAATTCTAATAGCCTTAAATGATAGCGCTCCATGATTACACTAGAAAAACGTTTTACTTTTTCAGGAGATGTTTCAAAGTCAGAAATTTTAATTTCATATTCTACCCATTTTGCCTGAATTGTATAGTTCAATGCCTCAAAATGCTTCTGATAATATGGCGCATTGTAAAGGGTAATCATTGTATTCCTTTCGTCAAACCCTTCAATTAGTAAACCTGCTTTGTCAAGATTTGAAAAACCGACTGGGCCTTCAATATAGTCTAGTTGATATTCCTTACCGAATGCAACAACTTGATCCATAAGTAGCTCAGTAACACTTAGATCATCTATTACATCAAACCAACCAAAGCGAACTTTTGATTTTTGCAATTCTTTTACTTCAATCCAATTGACCATAGCTGCAATTCGCCCCACCACTTTATCTCCTTGATAAGCAAGGTAAAATCGTGCATCTGCATTTTGGTATACAGGATTAGTTTTAGGATCAATTGTTTCGATTTCCTCATTTATGATAGGAGGTACCCAACAAGGATTGTTTTTATACAATTCAAAAGGGAACATGACAAAAGTCTTGTAGTCTTTTATTGTATTAATTTCTTTAATAATAACTTTTTGATACATAAAAGTTAATTTCTTGCTTTACGATTTCTTTTGCGTTCTCCTTTGGTGTTTTTCTTTAAGGTTTTTTTTAATTCACGTTCACCTTTTTTTAACGCTTTTTGCTCTTTTTCTTCTGAAGAAACATAATCTTCATGGAAATCAAGCCTGTAAGAAACACCAATATTAACAAGCAGTTGACTTGGTGTTGTCTTTGTGTTTGCCCCGATTGTGCCTTCTATCTGTATATTGTCTGAATATAGATAGGCAGCCCCCAGCCTAAATAGATAATCATTAAATAAATCACTTTTTTGACCTTGATGTTCTAAATAAATAGACCAAAATGGATCTAACGAGTGTGTTAGGGTAAGAATATAGCTCATTTCAGGGTAATCTGAAAAGTATCGGTCATAAGTGAAATTAGTAACAAAAACCCAAGTTCCTAAAAAATGAGATTGGGTAGCTAAAGTTCCACGTAAATTAAAAAAAGGTTCTTTGTCTAATGGAACATTTAGATTTTGATAAAAAATGGGGCGATATAAATTACCAAAAATATTATTGTAAGGAAAAGGGTTGTTACTTTCAAAATTAATATTTGTTCCTAGGGTAAGAGAAACAGCTGGAATAAGTTCACGAAGCTTGAATCCATTGTTTGCTTTCCAGCTATATACATTGGTGCTTTTTTCTTTTTTGAATGGATCGTATAATAAATATTTTACCCCAATAAAATTTTGCAAAAAGCCCTTGCGAGTACTAAGGCTAGGGATACTATTAATCTTAGAGTTCAATGTGCCTAAAATGTATTTCCCCTCATAGGTCAATTCAAGTGTTTCCATTAAAAAACCCCATCGTAATGAAAGAAAACCAACCCCTCCATCAAAAGTTGAGTTGTTATAACCTGAATGTGCATAGTGTCTGTATGCAATCCCTACTTCAGCTTGAACAACATCTTTTCCTACTGCAAAGGCACCAATAGATAGACCTGGTCTATTCGAGTTAATTTGATCGGTATATTGCGCTTCTATAAAAAAAGAGATGAATAAAAAGAAGCAGATTATAGGATTCCTTTGCATCTTACAAATATAGAATAACTATACATTATAACGGATTATTGAATGCTGTTAATCATTTGTAAATTTTATTTGGTTCCAATGGAATTAGTTACTTTTGTTATATAAAATATAGGGTGTGCTTTTTAAAATAATATTTATCTTTTTGTGTATAGTTTATCTCTTAAGATTGCTATCTCCTTTTTTGTTTAAACTTCTTTTTACAAGTGTTGTAAAAAAAGCAGCATCACAACAACAGGCAAAACCAAGTCAATCTAGCGCTAAGCCAAAGCAGGATAAGACTTCGTCGGATTCTTTAGGAGATTATATAGACTATGAGGAAGTTGAATAAAGACGCTATTCGTTCACTTATAATGCCCCATGGATTAGTTGTTTTTGGTCTTGTTCTAATTTCCATTTTATTTTATTACCCTTTACTAAATGGTAAGACTTTGCTTCAATCAGATATCCGCCAATATGAGGGCATGTCAAAAGAGTTGAAAGAGTATCGTTCAGAAACTGGAGAGGAAACCTATTGGGTCAACAATGCATTTGGAGGAATGCCCACCTATCAATTGGGGGCAAAATATCCTGCTGATTTCCTAAGTCCTATCTATTCATTTTTTAGAATTCTCCCTCGACCAGCACATATTCTTTTTCTCTATTTATTTGGAGCTTACATTTTACTGTTGGTACTCAATATTCCGTGGCCTTCTGCGCTTTTTGGTTCTTTAGCATTTGGGTTTTCAACATATTTGTTAATTATCCTTCAGGTAGGTCACAATACCAAAGCGTTAGCAGTAAGTTTTATTCCCTTTGTTTTATCAGGTTTGTTATTGGTGTTTCAACGAAAGCGCTTGTTGGGTTTTATACTTATGACCCTTGCGCTAGGAATGCAAATCCGTGCAAACCACTATCAGATGACCTATTATTTATTAATATTGATGGGCATTTTTGTGATTGTTTTTGGTATTCAAGCCTTGAAAGAAAACCGCGTAAAAATATTTGCGAGTTCTATAGGTCTACTATTTCTCTCAGGAATACTTTCACTGGGTTTTAATGCAACACCACTGCTTACTACAGCTGAATACACAAAGTTTAGTACACGAGGATCAAGTGAACTAAAACTCAACCCCGATGGCTCACCCAAAGAACAATCAACAGGCTTAGAGTATGACTATATCACAGAGTATAGTTATGGAATATTTGAAAGTTTAAATCTTATTGTTCCCAGAGTTCAAGGAGGGGGATCAAGCGAGGATCTTGGGCAAGATCATGGCGTCTATGACTTCCTCAGATCAAAAGGAGTAGGGCCAGAGCAAGCAAGGCAGTTTTCTGAGAATGTTCCTACCTATTGGGGGTCACAACCCATCTTAGAAGCACCTGCATATATCGGTATTAGTGTTTTCTTTTTTGCCCTATTGGCATTAGTATTTGTTAAGAGTCCTATTCGTAATGCTTTATTCATAGGAATTGTTTTTTCATTACTCTTGTCTTGGGGTAAAAATTTATCCTTTTTAACTCAATTTTTTATTGATTACGTTCCCTTTTACAATAAGTTCAGGGCAGTTTCTTCGATCCAAGTTATTTTAGAATGTTGTTTTCCTATTCTGGCCGCATTGGGGGTAAATTGGGCTTTTGAAAACATAAAAGAAATTGATTTAAAACGTTTTATTAAAGTAGCTCTGTCACCCATTGCGCTATTTGGATTGCTATTGTTGTCTCAAGGAATACTTTCTTTTTCTGGACCTAATGATGGTTATTTTCAGGAAATTTATGGGGAAGAATTGGTCACACAAATTATAGCGGCAAGAAAATCTATTTTTCAAGCGGACTTGTTCAGAGGAATCATCATATGTTTAATTTTAGTACTTAGCCTAGTTGCTTTTCAGTTTAATAAAATTAAAAAGCAAACCTTATATTTCGCAGTAATTGGGATATTGCTATTTGATTTATTAGGCATATCAAATCGCTATATCTCCCATGATGGATTTGTTTCTGAACGTTTTTCTAAAAATGCCTTTCAAATAACAGAAGCAGATCGGGCTATTTTACAGGACACTTCTGATTTCAGAGTGTATGAACCTCAGTTAGGACTTACGGGTGCCAGAACGGCTTATTTTCATAAGACTCTGGGAGGATATCATGGAGCAAAACCACGACGTTTTGAAGAGCTGTATCAGTATTACAATACGCATCAAATTGAAGGCGTATTGGATATTTTAAATGTTAAATACATTCTGTTTCCAGAGGAACAGTCGGGTGAATTAAAGCCCATGCGAAATCCAAATGCATTAGGATCCGCTTGGTTTGTAGATAAGCTTGTTTCAAATCCTACTGCAGATGCTTTGTTGGCTAGATTAAAGACAATGGATTTTAGGAACGAAGCACTCTTTATTGAGGGGGACCTTCCCAGCACATTGCCTCAAAAATTTGATAAAGATTCTATTTCTTCTATTGTTTTGAAAATGAGCAAACCAAATAAATTGGTATACAGTACTGAGTCTTTAAATGATCAATTTGCTGTTTTTTCTGAAATGTATTATCCCAAAGGGTGGATTGCTAAAGTTAATGGGAAGGAAACTTCAATATATAGTGTCAACTATATCTTACGAGGAATTGAGGTGCCTGCTGGTAAAAACATAATTGAATTCAGTTTTAATCCTCCTGTTGTCTCTAAAGGAACAAAACTACGTTGGATGAGCGCCTTTTTATTTCTTGGAATTGTCATTGGAATAGGATACCTTCAATACCGTACTAAAAAGTCTACATAGACCATGGGAATTATAGCCAGACAATCCATTTATAATGTTATGAGCATTGCTTTGGCCTTTGTTATTGGAGCTGCAAATATGCTTTTTTTATATCCTAAATTTCCAGGAAAAGAGTTTCAAGGGCTTGTAGTTGCTTTGCTTGCTAATTCAAACTTAATACAACCTTTTATCTCTTTTGGAGTTCAACATACTTTGATCAAATACTTTAGTGTTAGTAAATCAGAGGATGAACGAGACCGTTTGTTGTGGTTTGTTTTACTGCTACCACTATTTGTCTTGGCAATTATTTTTCCTTTATATATTGTTTATAATGTTCAGATATTAGAGTTTCTGTCCAACAGCAACAAAACGGTACTACAATTTCCTGTTCTGATTCTTTCCATCGCAATTGCTACTGCTTATTTTGAAATCTTTTTTAGTTGGTTAAGAGTACATTTGCAATCGGTTTTTGGTAATTTCCTTAAAGAAGTGTATCCACGTTTATTAACCTTTATTTTACTTCTACTTTACGCTTTTCAAATCATCAGTTTAGATCAATTTATAGTTTATCTGATTCTTGGATATTATCTACGATTATTGATTATAGCACTATATTGTTTTAAGGTTTACACCCCTTCTTTTCAGTTTAAATTACCTAAAGGTTGGCAATCCATGCTCCGTTATAGTGCTTTGATTTTTCTTTCTGGTGCTGCAGCAAGTTTTATCTTGGATATAGATAAATCAATGATTTTTTCACTTTCCACCAATGAAAACGTTGCTTTTTATGCAGTTGCATTATATATCGCTGCGGTGATTGAGGCACCGGGAAGGGCAATGTTTCAAATAACGAGTCCTCTAGTTGCAAAAGCACTAAATGAAAATGATGAAGTGCGTCTTCTTGATTTGTTAAAAAAGAGTAGCCTAAACCTTATGATTGTTAGTGGTATTGTCTTTTTAATTATAAACCTCAATCTCAATGACTTTTATTTACTAATCAATCAGGAAGGATATGCTTCGGCGACGGGTGTTGTGATTATTGTTTCAATTGGTAAACTCTTCAGTATGTCAATGGGGTGTTTGAATAATATCATTTCCAATTCAAAGTATTATTCCTATGTCTTTTGGTTTTCAGTTAGCTCAGCAGTTTTAGCAGTTTTTTTAAACTACATATTCATTCAGTCTCATGGTATTATTGGAGCTGCAATAGCCACTTTGATTGTAATTGTATGTATTAATCTATGTAAGATTATTTTGATAGCCGTAGTTTTCAAGATTCATCCATATTCAAAAAAATCAATCGGTATATTATTTAGTATTTTCATGATTTATGGTCTAGTATTTTGGATCCCGACCCTATTAAATCCAATCTTGTCGATTACCCTTAGAAGTGCATTGATTTTAGGATTATTTTCAATTCCAATGTTTTTCTTCAACTGGTCTAGTGATATTGAACGCTTACTGAAAAGTTTTCGCTCTAAATTATTTTAATTTTTGAGCTAGATACTTCCCAGTATGTGATTTCTTAATCTTAACTATTTCTTCTGGAGTCCCTTGCCCCACTAAGTAGCCTCCTTCATCACCCGCTTCGGGACCTAAATCAATGAGATGATCTGCACACTTAATAAGATCTAAATTATGTTCTACGACCACGATGCTATGACCTTTTAGTAGTAGGGCATTAAATGATGTAAGCAACTTTTGTATGTCATGAAAATGAAGTCCAGTAGTAGGTTCATCAAAAATGAAAAGAACTTTTTCTTTACTAGTCCCTTGACTAATAAAAGAGGCTAACTTAATTCTTTGTGCTTCACCTCCAGATAGAGTAGCAGAAGATTGTCCTAGGGTTACATATCCCAATCCTACATCTTGAAGGGGTTGAAGTTTCTGAACTATTCTTTTGGCCTCGTGTGTTTTGAAAAATGAAATGGCATCATCTACGGTCATCTCGAGAAGTTGATCTATTGAAACTTCATTAAACTTAACCTCTTGAATTTCTTTTTTAAAACGTTTTCCTTTGCACTGTTCACATTCTAAAATAACGTCTGCCATGAACTGCATTTCAATGGTAATAGTACCTTCTCCTTTACAACTGTCACATCGACCCCCATCTACGTTAAATGAAAAGTGTTTGGGTTGGTAATTCCGTAATTTTGATATTTTTAAATTAGCAAACAAAGCCCTAATTTCATCATATGCTTTAATGTAGGTGACAGGATTGGATCTTGAGGATCTTCCAATTGGATTTTGATCAACAAACTCAACGCTTTTTAAGGTGTGTAAGTCCCCTTTTAATTCCGTATAAGCCCCTGGTTTTTCTGAATAGATATCAAAATTACGCAATAAGGCAGGGTAGAGGATTTTTTTGACTAAACTCGTTTTCCCACTCCCTGAAACACCACTAACCACAGTCATGCATCCTAAAGGTATTTCTATATCAATATTTTTAAGGTTGTGTTCTCTGCACCCAATAAGTTGAATTTTAGTTTTAGAACTTTTTCGCTTTTTTGGAACATCTATTTTTTTACTCCCGTTGAGATATGCAGCAGTAAGACCATTACTTTTTAGTATTTTAGTAAAGGTGTCTTGTGCAACAACTTCTCCTCCAAAAGTACCCGCTTCAGGACCAATATCAACAACTTCATCTGCAGCACGCATAATTTCTTCATCGTGCTCAACAACAATCACTGTATTGCCAATGTCTCGTAGTGTCTTTAAAACTTCTATCAGTTTTTCATTGTCCCTGCTGTGTAATCCAATTGAAGGTTCATCCAAAATATACATTGAACCAACAAGACTACTTCCTAAAGATGTGGCCAATTGGATACGCTGTGATTCGCCACCAGAAAGGGAGTTGGATCGACGATTTAAACTTAAATAGCCTAAGCCTACTTCCTGAACAAATTGAAGTCTACTATTTATTTCTTTAAGCAACCGTTTAGCAATTTCTTGATCTTGCTTGTCTAGCTCTAGGTTGTCAAAATATAACCCCAATTTGATTATTGAAATTTGTAGTAATTCGGGCAAGCTTTTTGTGCCTACTTTGACATAATTAGCTTCCTTAATTAGTCTAGAGCCATTACATGTTGAGCATTTTGTTTTTCCACGATAGCGGGAAAGTAAAACACGATTTTGAATTTTGTAATTTTTAGCTTCAATTTTTTTAAAGAAACCATGAATTCCTTTGAAATAGGAATTGCCCTCCCAAAGAAGCTCTTTTTGAGCTTCATTCAATTCAAAATAAGGCTTGTGGATTGGGAAATCGAAACGGTATGCATTGTTTATTAAAGCACTGTGAAACTTTCTCATTCCAGT
>Ga0209602_1004449_pt1 | contig 10230 bp, 13 predicted proteins | sample COGITO_mtgs_1205_3_FD_184810 | JGI IMG/M metagenome (GOLD analysis project Ga0209602, IMG submission 184810) | Pelagic marine microbial communities from North Sea - COGITO_mtgs_120524 (SPAdes) (version 2) | ecosystem: Environmental > Aquatic > Marine > Epipelagic ...
TACTGGTCTGATTGCACGAAAAACGGTTGTGGCTTAAAAATGATATGTTGTATCATATTGCTATAAATTTTTAATCCATGAGTTCTTTTTTTATGACACAACAACTTCCTGTAACCGTACTTTCTGGCTTTCTTGGTGCCGGAAAAACTACCTTACTTAGTCATATTCTCAATAACCGCGAGGGTAAGAAAGTCGCCGTTATTGTTAATGATATGAGCGAAATTAATATTGATGCATCGATGGTGAAGAACGATGTTTCTTTGAGTCATAAAGAAGAAAAGCTGGTTGAGATGAGTAATGGCTGTATCTGTTGCACATTGCGTGAAGACCTGCTTTTAGAGGTTAACAATCTGGCTAAAGACGGTAAATTTGATTACCTAGTGATTGAGTCAACGGGTATTTCTGAGCCCTTACCGGTGGCTGAAACCTTTACCTTTGCTGATGAGGATGGTGTTTCACTCTCTGATGTGGCAACCCTGGATACTATGGTGACCGTAGTCGATGCTGTTAACTTTTTGAAAGACTATGAGGAGGCGAAATATCTTCAGGATACTGGCGAATCTTTGGGTGAAGAGGATGAACGCAGTGTAGCTGACTTGTTGGTTGATCAGGTTGAGTTTGCCGATGTCTTACTTATTAGCAAAACCGATTTGGTTGAACCAACCGATATCGAACGATTGACGGCAATTCTAAAGACATTGAATACTGATGCACAGATCATCCCAATGGAGCATGGCAAGGTTGCTGTTGATGAGGTACTGAATACGGGGCTATTTGATTTTGACCGCGCTCAGCAGGCACCGGGCTGGCTTAAAGAAATGCGTGGTGAGCACGTACCGGAAACCGATGAATATGGCATTAGTAGCTTTACCTATTTAGCGCGCCGTCCATTCTATCCTGAAAAATTCCATGAGTTTCTTCATGGTTCTGAAAAATACGGCAAACTTATTCGATCTAAGGGCTTCTTTTGGCTGGCGACACGCCCTGAGTTTGCGGGTCAATGGAGTCAGGCGGGCGGGATTGCGCGTTATGGCTTTGGTGGTATGTTCTGGAAGGCAGTGCCAAAAAAAGGTTGGCCTACCGATGAGGAGTATTTGGCTTCGATTGAAAAGCAATGGGAAGAGCCCTTTGGTGATATGCGTCAGGAATTAGTCTTTATTGGTCAGGGGCTTGATCAGCAAGCCATGACAGATGCCCTTGATGCCTGTCTGTTAACGGATGCTGACCTTTTAGAGGGTAAACAGCACTGGGCGACATTTAATGATCCTTTCCCTGCTTGGGATGAAGCCCCATGAGTACATTAGATATGTTGAGTAATCAGTCACTGCAACCGATTCAATTTCGTCAGGGAATGGAGGACACTCAGCATACAGTTCTAACTGATATATATCAGGAAGATACTAATATGGTGGTTTGGAAGCGCAACCTTGCCAATAACCTTGAGCAGGCAGCTGATGCTATTATTGAGAGCAATCCAACCCTTGAAAAGTTACTGGTTCTTAGTCAGGATGAAGCTTTTGCTGTTGTTAACAAGGCTTTGGGCAGTTCGCCAGAAGCAGAGGTGTTGGCTGGAGATATTGCCAATCTGGTTGATATGTTTTGTTGTTTGTTTGATCTTAAGCGCGGGGCACTGCGCATGACTGTACTTGATCGTGCTATGTGCCCAAGATTTCATGTGGATCGAGTTCCCTGTCGATTAGTCACTACTTATCAGGGCATTGCTACTGAATGGTTGCCACATAATGTTGCTGATCGAAGTAAACTGGGCACAGGCAATATGGGTAAGCCTGATGAGCTATCAGGCTTATTTGAACATATTTCTGATATTCAACAGCTCAAATCAGGTGATGTGGGTTTAATGAAAGGCGAGCTTTGGCATAATAACGAAGGGGCAGGGCTTATTCACCGCTCTCCTCAGGTACCTAATAATACGCGTCGCTTAGTTCTAACACTTGATTTTATGGATGACTAGTCAAGTTAATTGTTTGGGGGTTTATATGAATAAATTGATATTAAGTATTTTATCTATTGCTATGACACTGTTCACTGGGATTCAGTCTGCCTATGCAGAAAAGAGTGCTGAAAGTTTGGATGCCCATGTTCATGGCCTTTCGGAACTGACGATTGCCATGGACGCTAAAACGATTGAATTACAGCTAATCTCACCGGCAATGAATCTGGTGGGTTTTGAGTACAAGGCCTCGAGTAAACACGATATTGCTGCGGTCAAACAGGCGGAATTACTCTTAGAGCAACAGGATTCACTTTTTTTAATCGCTGGTGGCGACTGTGAGCATTTAAGTACTTCAATTGATAGCAGTGATCTTTTGGAGAGCGATAATCATCATGACGACCAGGATGATCATGAAAAACATCACGACCACGATGACCATGAGAAACATCACGACCAAGATGATCATGAAAAGCATGACGATCATGAAAAGCATGACGATCATGAAAAACATGATGATCAGGGTGAAACTCACAGTGAAATGGTTGCCAGCTATAGTTTTACCTGCAAAGATACTTCAAAACTGTCTTCGATAAAGGTGGCGTTGTTCGCTTCTTTCCCAAGTATCCATAAAATTAATACCCTATGGGTTACGCCCTCTAAACAGGGTTCGAGTATGCTTTCAGCGAAAAACTCAACTATCAACTTGAAGTAACTGATATGAACAGCGTAGAAAGTATTATTCAACACGCAGAACAGCATTGTGATTTGCGTGGCTCTCGATTAACTCAAAAGCGCAAACAGATTTTGACCGGCCTAGTTAAGTCGAAAAAGGCACTCTCAGCCTATGAATTAATTGATTTTTGTAAGCAGGAATACGGTGAGAGTCTTCCGGCCATGTCGGTTTATCGTATTTTGGATTTTTTAGAGAGCGAGCTTTTAGTCCATAAACTGAACCTAGCTAATAAGTATGTTGCCTGTATGCATATTAGCTGTGACCATGCTCATGCAGTGCCACAGTTTTTGATTTGTAAAAGTTGCAGTATAGTGAAAGAAATTACGGTTGAAGAATCGACTATTACCGACCTTGGAAATACCGTCAAAGGCGCAGGTTACCAATTGCTAAGCCCGCAGATAGAGTTAAACTGTCTGTGTGACAATTGCGCTTAGATTTTTGCTAAAAACTTCGGGATTCGTCAATATTTAGTCATCATTCTGCTAAGAATTCAGAGCTTTATTACTGTACAATAGCGTCTTAAATATTGTGAAGCATTAGTTTTGATGTGAAGTACTTATCGATAGAATATAGGGCGTAGAAGATGCAAAAAAGCGAAATCACAGTATTATTTGATCAATGGAATAGTGCGTTGCAAACCGGTGACCCAAAACAGGTTGCTGCCCTTTATGCGACAGATGCTATTCTGCTTCCTACCGTTTCTAATCAGGTTCGTCACAACCACCAAGAAATAGAAGATTACTTTGTCCACTTTCTGGCCAAGGGTCCACAGGGCAAAATTGATGAATCCAATGTGCGTATCTTTGATGATATTGCGATCAATTCTGGGGTATATACCTTTACTTTTAGCGGCGGCGCTTCAGTTCAGGCGCGATTTACCTATGTGTATCGTTGGGATGGGCAAAGCTGGTTGATTATTGAACATCATTCATCGGCGATGCCGGAATAGTCTCAATTCCCTTTAATAAAGAAAACTAAACTTTTATGGCTCGATTATTTGTAAACAATTTAACCGTTATTGATTTTTCGTATCTTGATCATGCGCGCGGGGTTGTGGGTGAATCATGGATTGTCGATATCGAGTTGGCAGGTGACCTTGATGAACAGGGCATGGTGTTTGATTTTGGCCATGTTAAGAAACAAATTAAACAATTTATAGATTGTGAAATTGATCATCGCTTACTGGTGCCCACGGGTTCCTCTGGCTGTAATGCCAAGCTTGATAACGAACGATGCTTCATTGAATTTGCCTTAAAGAGCGGGGGGGTAGTTACTCACGAGTCTCCGCAAGATGCTGTGTTACTAGTCGATTCAGATGTAATTGATGTAAATAATGTGGCTAAAGATTTACAGGAAAGTGTAAAAGGGATGTTACCTGACAATGTTACTGGCGTGAAAATTCATTTGCGCAATGAAGTGATTGAGGGTGCCTTTTATCATTATACTCATGGCTTACAAAAGCATTTAGGCCAATGTCAGCGTATCGCTCATGGTCATCGTTCGCGTATTGAAATCCTATCCGATGGCGCCCGAAATACTCAACTTGAAGCCCATTGGGCCAACAAATTAAAAGATGGCTATATAGCGACCGAGTGCCACATTCTTGATAAGTTCCAACTGAATGGCATTGAGCATACGCGAATGGCATACCATGCTCAGCAGGGTGATTTTGCGATTAGTTTGCCAAGCGATAAGGTATTTATTATGCCTATGGAAAGTACGGTAGAAAATATTGCGAAATATTTGGCGGCAATTATTTCAGAAGATAATCAATCAAACATCGTTGTTAAAGCCTATGAGGGTCTTGATAAAGGCGCTTTTGGTGATGCTACTTTTACTCACTGACGAATTCGAGAAATTGATTCATGAGCTCTAACTCGCCAGATATTCAGTCTGTTCCTACTAATATCATCACCGGATTTCTGGGGGTTGGTAAAACCTCAGCTATTTTGCACTTACTTAAAAGTAAGCCTGATAATGAGCGCTGGGCTGTGCTGGTTAATGAGTTTGGTGAAATTGGTATCGATGGCGCATTAGTTCAGGGTCAGCGCACTGAGGAGCAGGGCGTTTTTATCCGTGAAGTACCCGGTGGCTGTATGTGTTGTGCTGCTGGACTCCCCATGCAGATAGCACTTAATCAATTGTTGGCCAAAGCTAAGCCGGATCGAGTGCTCATTGAACCTACTGGCTTAGGTCATCCAAAGGAAGTACTTCAGGTCCTTTCTGCAGAGTACTATCAAGACGCATTATCCATTCATAAAACACTTACCCTGGTTGATGCGCGAAAGCTTACAGACCCGCGTTATACCGAGCATGAAACCTTTAATCAGCAAATTGCCATCGGTGATTTGATTATTGGTAATAAGCAAGATCTCTATAATGATGAGGATAAAGTAAGACTAGCTGATTACGTTGAAAAAATAGGTCAAGCTCATGCTGATGTCCTTTACACCCAGCAAGGTGAGATTGATTTTTCTCTGCTGGGTGGCTTAACTAAAGGCTTCTCGCCTGCATCAAAAAGTCACCATCACCATCATGATGATGCAAAACCACTGGCCTCAGATTTACCCATACCCGAGCAGGGTTTTCTGTTTGCTCAAAATGAAGGCGAGGGTTTCCAGAGTGCAGGATGGCGATTCTCACCGGACAGAGTGTTTAATTATCAAAAATTATTTGCGCTGTTAACGGGTCTTTGCGCAGAGCGCATGAAAGCGGTCTTTATCACTGATGAGGGTGTAGTTGGTTATAATCTAACCTCAGATGCGCTGACAGAAATTCAACTAGATGACTGTTTAGAAAGTCGCATTGAAGTGATATCTGATGAGATAGATGTCAGCTTGGAAGCTCAGCTACTGGTCTGTTTGTCAGACTAAATTATTCCGTGAGTTCACATAATTATTCTGTGTAGTCTTCATAGGATTGCATTTCCATACTATAGGCGGCCGTCGCCATATAGTTTTGAATCAACTTAGTACTTAACTTTCCAGAAATCCAAAACGGGTCATACAGTGTTTCGATCTGTATGCCCTTAGGTGCACGGACATAGATAATCTGATTGGGCGGCGGTGGTGGTGAATGGATGCAAGCGCCAAAGTAGGGTACCAGAAAAAACTCGGTAATCGTTTGTTCGTCATCAAATTCTAGGGGCACTATAAAGCCCGGAATTCGAATATTAGTGCCGTTCATTTCAGGAATAATACGGGTTGAAACCAGTGCCTGTTGATAGCGATCATTAACCGCGCTATTCACTGCATTAGCAAGCTGACCACTAATTTCATCTTCCTCTGAGCCATCTTCAAAGTCATACAGATAATTGGGCGGGTTTTGTAGGGCATCTAAGTCATCCGTAGGCATTAAATCGTCCCACTCTAATGTTTTGAAAGCCGATGCAGGTTGTTTAGTTAAAAGGGTTTTTGGGTCTGAGGAGTCGGTTTTTTGACTTGCTTCTAATTCTGAAGCTGCGCTGGCCTCAAATAGTGAAAATCCCAGTAGGGCAATCCCAACATATTTTAAAGAATTTTTTCGCAACATGGATTTATGATTCTCGATTGTAATGACTGCATTATTTGCAATGATTAAGCCAACATAATGACAATTTTAAGTCTTGCTCGCCTATGCTTATTATTGAGAATAGCATATCATCTGGTGCACTGTAACTCGTATCTTAAACCTGAGGTTGCTTAGATAAAATGGCTATTGAGCTTGCCAATATACGCTTCCATTATTCGAAGCGTCCCAATCATAGGGTATTAGACATCCCCGCATGGTCTCTCGATGCAGGTGAGAAGGGGTTTGTGCATGGGCCCTCCGGCGGTGGTAAGTCGACGCTATTAGGTCTTTTAAGTGGCCTTATCAGTCCTGTTGAAGGTCAGGTGACTGTGCTGGGTGAGCGCCTTGATACGATGAATAGCCGCCAGAGAGACCAATTCCGCGCCGCGTCTATTGGCTATGTATTTCAGCAGTTCAATTTAATGCCCTACCTTAATGCTACCGATAATTTATTGCTCGCCACACGCTTTTCAAAGCGCAAAAATACTCGCGCTTTAAACAATGAAATTAAAGACCTTTTTAGTGCGCTCAATATTACCGAAAAAGAATGGTCTGTGCCCACAAGAGATTTAAGCATTGGCCAGCAACAGCGTATAGCCATTGCCCGCGCGCTGATAAACAAACCCAAATTATTGATTGCTGATGAGCCGACCTCCTCATTAGATAAGGCTAATAGAGATGCCTTTATGGAACTATTGATGCCAATGGTTGCAGAGCATCAAATGACCCTATTATTTGTAAGCCATGATCTTAGTTTATCGAGCTATTTCTCTCGGGTTGAATCCCTGGATGATTTTAATCATTTACAGGTGTCAAAATAATGCTGGGTAAACTTGCTATTCAAAGCCTTTGGGATCGCAAAGGTTCAGTGGTCCTCTCGCTAATGGCGATGACGGTCAGTATTTTTGTGTTATTGGCAGTTGAGAATATCCGTCACCAAACTAAAGAGAATTTTTCTAATACGGTTTCAGGGGTTGATCTTATTGTTGGCGCCAGAACCGGTAGTTTAAATTTACTTCTGTATTCTGTGTTTAGAATTGGCAACCCAACCAATAATATCCATTGGCAAACCTACGAGGATATTGCCAGCAGTGAGCAAGTGAAATGGGCGATTCCAATTTCGCTGGGTGATTCCCATAAAGGTTACCGAGTAATGGGAACCAGTAAAGATTACTTTCAGCACTTTAGCTACGGAAAACAGCATGATCTTGAGTTTGCAAAGGGGCAAGCTTTTGATCAGGTATTTGATCTGGTACTGGGCGCAGAGGTTGCCAAAAAGCTCGGTTATCAATTGGGTGATAAGATTGTATTAGCCCATGGAGTCGCAGCTATAAGCTTTAGCATGCATGACGATCGACCTTTTACGGTGGTGGGTATTTTAAAACCAACAGGAACCCCCGTGGATCAAACCTTACATGTTAGCTTACAGGGTATAGAAGCTATTCATATTGATTGGCAGCAGGGTGTAAAAATAGCTAACAGTGGACTCAGTCAAGCTGACCTAGAAAAAGCTAATCTTCAACCGAAAAGCATTACTGCTTTCATGCTAGGCCTAAAATCCAAAATCGCTACCTTTCATGTGCAAAGAGCCATCAATAACTATGCACCCGAACCGGTGGTAGCAATTTTACCCGGAGTCGCCCTTTCTGAACTGTGGCGCATGATTGCTGTGTTGGAAAATACGCTTCTTTTGGTTTCTGCATTAGTATTTATTGCCGCCTGCTTAGGCGTGAGTGCTATGTTGCTGGCATCTATTCGCGAGCGTCGGCGCGAGATCCAACTACTGCGAATTATGGGCGCACCTCCCATGGTTCTGTTTCTACTGATTGAACTGGAGGCCCTGATTATCACCTTGGTTAGCTGTGTATTGGGTGCAGGTCTTTTAACTGCCTGTCTGGCAACGCTAAAAGATTATTTCGCCTCCCAGTATGGGCTGCATATAGAGATCAATCTATTCACCCAGAACAGTATGTATCTATTGGCTGCAGTGGTCAGCGCATCGGTTGTTGTCGCGGTTGTTCCGTCGCTGAGTGGATATCGTAAAGCCCGTGCAAAATAAGTAAATCTGAAGAAATAAATACAAAATCTATTATTTAGTTATCGCTATTCGGCGCTGCTAAGTCTAGTTCTGCAATCAAAAAATTGACCTTTTTCTCAAGCTCAGCAATTCGCCCCTCAAGCGCCTCTATCTGCTCATTAGATTGCAGTGAAACAGACGCGCTGTTTTGGCTGCGTTTGCTGGCAATAGCGGTTAAATCTGGTTCACCACAGAGAAGATGAACAAATCGATCATCCCGCTGCCCAGTTTGTTTGGCTATTCGCTGAACCATGGGCGGACTTTGCTGGCATAGCTCATCGAGTATATCCTCAACTTCTTGGTCGTCATCAAAGCTATGCATGCGTTGTGTGCGGGTGAGTAACTCATGGACAGTTTGCGCGCCACGCAGAAGCATCACGTTGAGTAAGGCCTGTTTGGCTTTGTCGATACCCAGTTCATTAGTAAGACGCTGTGCGAAGCGGTCAGCTCGCCCACTGGGGTCAATATGCACTAGGCTATTATCTGCTAGTTCTCTTAGGCAGTGTTGAATATCACCACTGGTGAAATGGGTGACAGGTTCGCGGCTAGTTTTCTGGTTACAGCCGATTACTAGGCTATTTAGGGTCAGTGGATAGGCATCTGGTGTGGTTTGTTGCTTTTCCATGAGTACGCCTAATACGCGCGCCTGTATGGCCTCTAATTGGGGTTGGATTAATTCTACTGCGCTGTCTTCGGTAACTTCTTTATTCATTGTTTTTTGGCCATTGCCTGTCGTTGTTCTTCAGTCGCTGGGGACTGATATTTTTCTTTCCATTCACTGTAGGGCATACCATAGATAATTTCACGTGCTTTTTCGTAGTCTAAGGTTTCTCCCTGTTCTTGTGCGGCGGCCATATACCATTTGCTCAGGCAGTTGCGACAGAAGTTGGCGAGAATCATTAGGTCAATATTTTGGACTTCTTTATGCTGGTCGAGGTGTTGCAGTAGACGGCGAAAAGTGGCGGCTTCGAGTTCGGTTTTGTTCATAGAGTTATTCTCGATTGAAGGGAATGTTTGATGCTGTTACATCAATATTAATATTTTTTAATTCGTGTTTTTCGATACATGATTTAAGTAGCGCTTTTACTGATCTGACTCGGTCATCACTTCTTGGGCTAGGGCCGATGATAATCCGATTTATACATGAAATGATGTCAAAATCTAATTCTATATAGGGAATAATAAGGCCATTGCGATTGGTAAAATTACAATCGGTATCATTATCAATACCATAGGAAATTCTGAATTCTTTTTCTTCAAAAAAGTGGGGGTTTTTACAAAATGGCGCTAGCAAAGTTAATTCAGAAAGCATGTAAATATCGGCTTCTAAGTTATCTTGTTTTCCACTAAATGGATTGGATAAGTCTTTTTTGTTTGGTTTAATTTTTTGTTCTATATGGGTTTCAAAGAATTTTTTCCAGTCATTTGTATTTTCTCCATATATGACTTTATCCAAAATAATCTGTTGTCTCTTATTCATGTCTAAAAGCTTTTTACTGGAATTAAATAGTTTGTTTTTATCAAACTCAATTGCATAACCACCATCATCACCATAGCCTCGCCATTGGCTGAGAAGACCGTGATGATATTCATCTTCACCATTAATTAGTGAGAAGCAAGTAATAAAGTGTTTTAAATTATCAAGAATGTTGGTAATTTCTTTGATGTATTCATCCGATATGATCATTTTATTTATTGCATAAAATGAATTCTCATAAATATCTATTTTGAATTTTTCATCTATTTTTTTGTTTAGTATTTCAGAGAAGTATTTTAGTTCTGATCGATCGTTAGAACAGTAACTTCCAGTAGCCCATAGCTTATTAGTATTTAATATTCCCAATAGCCCTTTGGCATTGGTGTAGTGAAATAGACTGTTTTCATATTTATTTTGGATTTCTTCCATAAATCTTGTTC
>Ga0209602_1004450_pt1 | contig 10230 bp, 11 predicted proteins | sample COGITO_mtgs_1205_3_FD_184810 | JGI IMG/M metagenome (GOLD analysis project Ga0209602, IMG submission 184810) | Pelagic marine microbial communities from North Sea - COGITO_mtgs_120524 (SPAdes) (version 2) | ecosystem: Environmental > Aquatic > Marine > Epipelagic ...
CTTTAGAATATCTTCTGCTATTTTCGAATATGTAAAAATCATCGGTAACTATTGAACCAAAATCATCTAGATCATTGTCTAAAAGATCAAAAAAAGTTTCGAATGCTTCCATCACCTCCTCGTCTGTAACTTTGGATGGGGTTTGACAAGATATAAACGGTATAAGTAGCAAGAGTAGGATTAGGTTTCTCATAATAGTTAGATATTAATCTGTTTTAAAGAAACTAATTATTTTGATTAATTGCAATTCTCATTTATCAATGGGTTATACCTCAAACACCAAAACAACCTCTCCAAACAGTAGAACCATATCCTTATAACTAACAGGTTTATCAAAGGATTTTATAATAGCTTCTCTTACATTATTAGTTTCTAGGAACATCTTTCTTTGAGTATATCTTCAAGTTCTTTGTCTGAGTATCTATCTATACTTTGAACTATCTCTACTTTAAAATCATTGGCTGTGGGTTCTTCTGTTATCTTTTTAGGAAGTGTATATCTTAAACTTATTTCTATTAGACGTAACTTCTCTGCCTTTGACGATTCTTCTAGTTTGACACTTTGAAGAGTGTCAACTAATAATCCTTTTAACCTTTCTCTTATTTCTGAAGTTATCTTTCCTTCACCCCTTTTAGTTGTTTTACCAAATTGGTTACCTTCTTGAAATGGCATATGCTATTCTATGATTTTTTAACTGCTATGTTATGATAAGAATAATCTTTTCCCAAATGTCTAACCAAATGGTATAGTTCTTTTTTAGATTTAATATTGTAGACGTTCCCAAGGATATTTTCTTTTAATTTTAGAGTTTTTTCTAACTTTCTTTTTGTGACATTTTTACATTCAACTATTAAGTAGATAAAACTACCTATTGATTTATTTGTGGATGATACCCCAAATACTTTTTTGATCCCTTGTATAGCTAGAACTTTATTAATTATTCTATCCAAATAAGAATAACTGATTTTATAATCTGCATTAATTGAAACTTGATAATTCCATTTGCCAATCTTAAGTAAACCATTTAAATATTCTGCTGATTGATTTTTCATTTTCAATTATTTCCCAATTGCCTTTGTTAGATTTTTGGATTTATCACTAGACACCTTTGGCAAGATTTAAAAAGACACACTTCCCCTTACCCATCAATAAAAAGAAATGTGCCTCTAGAATTAAACTTTGCCTCCGTTGAGTTTCCGTTTCACCCTAGACTTAACGCTACAACTATACAACAATGCGTCAATCTGTAAACTCTTGAATACATATATAGTTCGTATCCCCGCTAGGCGTTTTACTTGCACCTGCCTCGCTCATTGTGCTATTTTCTATGAGCATTAATTATATATTAGCCGAAAAGTATTTAGCCAAAAAACTAATAAAGAGCCTTTTTCCATTTGCCTCTATATGTATAACGTAAAACGTGAAAAGTTTTGTAGTTTGAATCGCAAGTTTTTATTAAAAAAAACTGCTGTTTTGAAAAACTGCCAAATAACTGCCAAGAAATAAGTAGATTTAAGGGCAAATAAAAAGTGACTTCCAACAAAAAAGGGTTATACAACTAAGTACAACCCTTTTCAATGCTCCTCCTCTTGGGCTCGAACCAAGGACCCTCTGATTAACAGTCAGATGCTCTAACCAACTGAGCTAAGGAGGAATGATTTGCTTCCATGCACATCACATAATCTATGCAATCTTTAGAAGGACTGCAAATGTATTGTGAGTATCCAATTATGCAAAGCCTTTGCATTAAAAAATTATTCTAGTAATTTCAATTCTATTATTAGATCCATAATATTAGATCCATAAATATGACATATTGTCATATTTATGGATCTAATATTAACTTATAATGACAATATGTCATAATAATACGGCTGTTAGTTAAAAAAAATAGAATGGCATAAATTCTGAAAAGGAATATTCAAAAATGTTAAACACAATAAATATTATAAAAATGGAAATATTAAAATACAATTCAGAAGTTTACAGCCCTACTTCTTTCAATCATTTTATCAATCAGTTTTTTAATGATGAATTTTCTGGTGGTCGTTTGGTTAAAAAATTTACACCTAAGGTAGATATCGCAGAAACCGACAAATCATTTGAGGTCCAGCTACAGCTGCCTGGGATACCCAAAGATCAAATCGATATCGCCATAGAAAAAAATCAAATCATCGTAAGTGGCGAACGTAACATTGAAAAGAACGAAGAAGGCAAAAAATTCAATAGCATTGAAAGTCATTTTGGTACATTCAGCAGATCATTCACTTTGCCTGAGGACATCAACAAAGACAAAATTGAAGCACATCACATCCATGGGATCTTAACCATTAACATCCCCAAGGATGTGAAGAAAATGGTCAAGAAATCAATCGCAATCAATTAATGCAAATTTACCAAAGGGTCAAAACAGGTTTTCGAACTTGTTTTGACCCTATTTTTCGTTTTTTTTGTTAAATCATGTTAAGGAAGGGATCATATGATTCATTTTTTATATTGAGAGATTAAGATTACACATCATTAATTTTTAAATTTGAAATAAACTTATAAAAATATGCCTAGAAAAAAATTTTTTTTTGCGATGGTAGCCTCTTCCTTCATGGGAGGATTTTTGGCACTCGGTAGTTTTATGCTCATGCAGCCCAATCCAAAGTCTATCATAATTCCTGCCGTTAACGAAAAAACAGATCGTCCTGCTGCCTTGGCCAGTTATCAGCTTGATACAACAGCTTTAGTAGTCCCAGAGGGTCTCAATTTTGTGACCGCTGCCAGAAAATCAACACCTGCGGTCGTTCACATCAGTACCAAAGTCGCAGCAAACTATAATATGGAACAAAATCCACTATACCATTTTTTTAGAGATTATTTGGAGGAGGAGGTTCCCAGAGAAAAAAGACAACGCTCCGGTTCAGGTTCGGGTGTTATTGTATCTTCTGATGGATATATTGTTACCAACAATCATGTCATTGATGGCGCCGAAGAGATTGATGTTTTGTTAAATGACAACCGTATCTTCAAAGCATCTGTGGTGGGCATTGATCCAACCACAGATTTAGCAGTCATAAAAATTGATCAAACCGAACTCATTGCCATGGAGTGGGGAGACTCAGATCTAATTAATATCGGAGAATGGGTACTTGCTGTGGGTAATCCTTATACCTTTAATAGCACCGTCACAGCAGGTATTGTCAGCGCAAAGGCCAGAAACATTGATATCCTTAGAAAAAATGCCAATGACTTAAGTATTGAATCCTTTATTCAAACAGATGCCGCCGTCAACCCTGGGAATAGCGGTGGTGCCCTAGTCAATTTAAAGGGGGAACTCGTGGGCATCAATACGGCGATCATGTCGCCAACAGGATCTTATGCGGGTTATTCCTTTGCCGTGCCCGTCAGTTTAGTCAAAAAGGTATATATTGATTTGGTAGAATATGGAACCGTACAACGCGCCTTATTGGGGATCAGGATTGGCGATGTGAACGCTAAATTGGCCGAGGAAGAAAGATTAGGGATCAATCGAGGCGTATATATTTCTTCGGTTGGAAATCAGTCCGCTGCTGATCTTGCGGGTTTAGAATCTGGAGATGTGATCATCGCTGTGAATGAGAAACCTGTGAGTAACACCTCAGAATTGCAAGAGCAAGTAGCATTGAATCGTCCAGGAGATGAAGTTTGGATCAAATACATTCGCGATCAAAAAATACGCGACGTCTCAGTAGTATTGCAAAACAGCCTAGGTACCATGGAGGTGGTCAAGGCAATTAATCGCCTGACCTTAGAAGGTGCTTCTTTTGAGGATTTATCTGAAAAAGAACTTGATAAACTCAAGCTCAGTGGCGGCATTAGATTCAAAGAAATTGGGTCAGGGAAATGGAAAAATGCAGGCATTCAACCCGGCTTTATCATTACTATGATTGATAAAAGAGTCATCAAAAACATAGAAGAGTTAAAAATTTATTTGGATACTGTAAAAGGAGATGGCATCCTGATCACAGGATACTATCCTAATGGCGAAAAAGTGTATTACGGCATTGCTTGGTAATTCGCTTCTCTAAAAAAACTAAATCCGATTCTAATTAGAATCGGATTTTTTATGTTCTAGACTAGAGATTCCTTTAATTTGTATACATATCTTAAACCCAAAAAATATGACCCTTATCAACACCTCCTTTCTCTCGGAACTGCAAATTGAAAAAGAAAATTACGGAGCGGCCATAGGCGCACAGTGGATTCCAACGCAAGGCACTTCTATCAACTCTGTTTCGCCTGTAGATGCAGCCGTCATCGGTAAGGTCAATTTAGCTACTGAAACAGATTACAATCAAGTGGTCACAGCCGCTCAAGATGCTTTTTCAACATGGAGACTAATCCCTGCCCCTCAACGTGGTGAAATTGTTCGTCAAATCGGGAATGCCTTAAGAGAACAAAAAGAAGCTCTGGGTAAATTGGTTTCTTATGAAATGGGTAAGTCACTTCAAGAGGGTTTAGGTGAGGTACAAGAAATGATAGACATCTGTGACTTTGCCGTTGGATTGTCTCGCCAACTCTATGGCTTGACCATTCATTCCGAACGACCCGCACACAGAATGTATGAACAATGGCATCCTTTGGGAGTCGTAGGTATTATTTCAGCCTTTAATTTTCCGGTAGCTGTTTGGGCCTGGAACAGCATGCTGGCCTGGGTTTGTGGAGATGTTTGCGTTTGGAAGCCCTCAGAAAAAGTGCCTTTAACAGCCATTGCTTGTCAAAAAATAGTACAAAAAATATTCGAAGTCAATGAAGTTCCTGCAGGTACCTGTGGCTTGGTCATCGGCGACGCCATCATTGGCAAAGCCATGGCTGAAGATCCTCGCATCGCATTGATTTCAGCCACAGGGTCCACCAGGATGGGAAAATCTGTAGCCACTGCTGTGGGTGCTCGATTGGGAAAATCAATTTTAGAACTGGGAGGTAATAATGCCATCATCATCACCGAAAACGCAGACCTTGAAATCGCCATTCCTGGTGCTGTTTTTGGTGCTGTCGGTACCGCAGGACAACGATGTACCTCCACCCGAAGACTACTCATCCATGAGAGTCAATTTGAAGCTATGAAATCTAAATTAATCCATGCTTATCAACAAATTACTATTGGTAATCCCCTTGATGAACAATACCACATGGGCCCAATCATAGATCAAGATGCAGTAAAAGCTTATGAAACCGCACGCATGAAGATCGCTGCCGAAGGTGGGAAAGTTGTGGTAGAAGGCGGTGTATTGACCGGTACTGGTTATGAATCAGGCTGCTATGTAAAACCCTGTATTTATGAGATGGCGCCACATCATCAAATGGTCCGTGAAGAAACCTTTGCTCCTATCTTGTATTTAACTAAATACAAAAATCTAGATGAGGCCATTCAAATTCAAAATAATGTGCCTCAAGGCCTATCGTCCGCGATCATGACCAATAATTTACGTGAATCTGAACTTTTTTTGTCTCATGCAGGCTCAGATTGTGGGATCGCCAATGTAAACATTGGTACTTCGGGTGCAGAAATAGGAGGGGCCTTTGGCGGTGAAAAAGAAACCGGTGGAGGAAGAGAGTCCGGTTCTGATGCTTGGAAAGCCTACATGCGAAGGCAAACCAATACAATTAATTATTCAAAAGAACTTCCCTTGGCACAAGGAATTAAATTTGACTTTTAATTAGGATGGACGGAGCCGAGCTAAAATTGAAAGTCCATCAAAAATGCTTATATCTCGCTTTAACAAAAATTGAAAGATTAAAATCAGAATTGATGGCTCTTCAAAAGGCGTCAAATGAAGACACCAAAAGTTCAGCAGGAGACAAATATGAAACTGGACGCTCCATGATTGTACTTGAAAAAGAAAAGTTAGGCGTTCAACTCATTGAAGCCCATAAGCTAAAAAAAGCTTTGGACTTGATCGACCTTGGTAAATCCATCAATAAAGTAGGCCTCGGAGCCTTGGTCAAAGAATCAAATAATTTTTATTATTTCTGTGCCAACTTTGGGGGCCTGGACATTGCCGATATAAAAGTTTTTGCTCTTTCGACCTTATCTCCCATCGGTCAAGCCATGTTGGGTAAAACGCCAGGGAGCTCATATACATTTAGAGGTACTCAATACCTTATAGAAACGGTTCATTAACGGCAGCGCTAAAAATTATAGATTATAAATAATCCATGTATTTTTAACAAACAAGAACTGCTTAATTATTGATTATGAATCCTATTGAGCCGCATTCAAACAAAATAACCCCTCAAACAATAAAATTGGCAGTATATGGCACCCTGAGAAAAGGCTATGGCAATTATTATCATTTTCTACAAAAATCATCCTTCTTAGGCACTTATACGACACAAAAAAAATATCGTTTAATTATTTCCGATTATCCCTGCATCCTTCCCTATAACGGTGAAGGACACCACATCGTGGTTGATGTATTCGAAATAAATCAGCAAACCCTTCTTGAGATCGATCAATTTGAAAACTACCCTATTGACCACGAACGCCATCAGATTGCACTTCATACAGGTACTATTGCCTGGATATATACCAGAGATATCCCCGACAACGGCATCCATTTCAAAGAGTATTTAGAAAGAGGAAAGGCCTAATCTAAAAAATTTTCAATACCTTTCGATCTTATTTATTGAGTTTCTATATCAAAAGAAGAATATATTATTCTTTAAGCCTACTGAGGGCAAGTAAATCTAATGAGAAAAGGTACATTTATGTAGATAAGACTACAAATAAGAACTTATATAATCATTGAATAAACCACTAAAATAACCACGCTATGAGACTTCTAATCCTATTTTTATTGTTTTCAACCTCTTTGATAGCACAGGAAACCATGATCTATGAAAACATAATCCTGACCCCCAATAAAAAATTAGAGGGTAAATTAATCTCAGGTGTAAAATTACATAATGCAAAATATCATACGGGAGGCAAAAGCGCAGCCAGTCTCTACAGTATCTTGACGGGACCCAATTCCGGAAAGTTTGTTTGGTTAGATGGACCTATGACCTATGCCGATTTAGATCAAAAACCTGATGCCGCACACATGGCAGACTGGGGTAAAAATATTCAAAGCTACATCACCGATGAAAAGATTAAACATGCAAAACTTCACTGGGAGGCCAGTTATACGCCAGCAGAATTCGGCAGTTCGGATTATCTTTTGATCAGAACCTTCAAATTGAACAATAAAGCCAATGGTATGGCAAAAGTACTGGAGGCCATCACCAAAATTAAAGAAGTATTGGTCGCCACAAATGCACCCATAGTACGTCGGGTATATGTCAGCCCTTTCCGCTCTGAAAATGGAGAAGATATCTCATTGGTCTATCCTTTTAAATCATTTACGCGATTTGAAAAAAGCAATGGCCTACCTGAAAATTTTGCTGCCAGTTATGAAGAAATCAATGGTTTGGGTAGCTGGGGAAGAGATATCGCAGAGGTACTTGAAACCTACACCAACGGTAGATACGATGAGATAAGGATACTTCAAAAATAATGGGTCTGAGTATCTGATTGAACTCAAGAATTCAGTTCAAACCAGTCAATATTTATATGAAAAGTTGACGATCAAGTCCCCGTTTTTATGCTGATGGGCATATGAAAAAGAGCCAGACATTATCCCAAATAAATCTTTGAAAAGACTTCTTGAATCCTTGTATTAAGGATTCATTTATAAAGCCCTTATTCGACATACGTTCATTTTTTGCTGAAACTTTTGATCGATTCCAAAGGATGTAATATATTAGAACCAAAAGATTCTTTCAATGAAATATTTAATACTTACTTTATCCATCTGCTTCTGCCTAAATGTATGGGGACAAGATAATAACATGTACCTGAGACTTACCTTCATCAAAGCCAAAGAAGGAAGTAATTATCGTGAAAATCTAACACAAAAATTTGCACGCCTTCACAAGCAACGCATTGAAGATGGAATCATCAATGGTTGGGATTTATGGCAAGTCGTCAACTCTCGACAAACACCTTTCAGCCATGTCATTGTAACCTTGGTGGAGCTGTCTAAGATGGACAGTCTTTATTTGGGCGTAAATATGCAAAAAGTTTTCCCTGATATGACCGATGGGGATCTTGAAAACTTCTACGAAGAGAATATTAAAAGTCGAGATATTATTGGGGATTATATCATTACCTCTATTAAAAATATTTCAAATACCAATAGTAGCCCTGATGAATTTATGGTGATGAATTTCATGAAGGTTAAGGAAGGCAAATTCAAGACTTTCGAAAACATGGAAATAGATTTAGCCACGGCAGTCATGCCTAATGAAAAATTCAGAACGGGTTGGACTTTACAAAAAAGAATTGATAAGTATGGTACTGACTTGTATTGGAATTACCTAACCGTAGATTGGTATGCCAAATATTCGGATTACATCAAAGCATCATCAATGCCTGCCGTCGACGCAGATAAGAATTATCAATCCATGATGGGTATCAGGGACCTCCGCGATCGAGCCGTTCTCCGAAAAATAATGTCTGTAAGGTGACTATAAAAGAAATTTAACTAATAAAATGGTACTCAAGCTTTAAGTCAAGAACTTATTTGATTTATTTCAACTGGGCGTCCTTAGTTCAAAGGTTACTCACCCCTTAGATAAAATAATATCACACCCCTCACAAAAAAGTGTTACTTCTTTTGTAAAAAATCAAAATCAACCACCCAATAAATAATTTCAATCTCGTTCTGCTTATATGTCAAAATTGAATCTAATAAAGCGATAGCTCCTTCCACACTTGCTTTATGTTCATCTAGCTGAGCTGTGATTTGATTAAAATTTTCAAGTCTTCGAAAAACATTGTGATTCAAATAATAATCCTTTTGAATATATTCTCTATTATCCTTCCAAAAATAATTATACTGAGTTTTAACGTCACCTAACTCCTCTACCCAACGATCAGATACTCGTTCCACAAAACCATCAACAATTGCTTGATCTCTCGCGTAGGCATTTTCCTTGATATAAAATAATGTGCTTCCAGAATAAATTTGAGTCAGTTTATGCTCCAAAGTATCATCAAGAAATCGAAATGTCCCATCAAGCTGCACCGACTCATAGGTCACTTTAGGGGGATCATAGGGCATGGCTTGCTCATAATAACTCAGTGGCGCAAATGAAAAAGCTTCATCCCCTTCTCCCATTACGTCCAAAAAGACAGAATCACTGTTCTCATCCCAACGGTCATATTGCCGCTGAAAAAGAGCGTTAAACCATGCCACACCCTCAATGTATTCATCTGTGTAAATAAGAATATCCTGTAATTCAACTTTCAATTTCTTCATGTTATTGATATTGTCAGCACGGTGATTACTGTCCTCTCTTTTTTGATCCACCGCCAATGATAAAAACACACCAAAAAAAATGGCCATAAACTCAATGAACATTTTTTTTGCCCGGTCAAAGAAATCTCGAAAACTAAACTTATCGCCGATGGTGAAGAGTTTAAGAAACCAATTCAGCTCCTTTACCGGTATTTCATCCTCATCGTGATCTTTCTTAGTCAATAAAGCTGAGTAAGCTGCCTTCACTTTAGCAAACTTCTCTACAAAAAAGGTCTCATTATTGTTGGCAACAGGATCCAACTCTTTACTTAACCGCTCATAAGCTTCTTGAATCTCTTCCTGAGAAGCTCCTTTCTTAAGTCCAAGGGTTTTATACTTCGCTTTCATTAGCAGCAAATTAAACCGATAATTCCTTCATAAGTTGAATTTGACAAGATAATAAATAAAATCTGAATGTGAAATGATAGGGTCTAGCTTAAGAAAAGGGCAACTCTCAATAGAATGATTAATTACAATAGCTCAGAGACAAGTAAAAAATATTGAAAAATAAATCAGATCCCATGTTATATTAAAGCTAAGGATAACTCTTCTTTAAGATTACTTTAGAGGGTCATGTTCCCATGGACTAAGGAAGGATCATATGGACGTTTTTTACCTTGTTGGACATAAGAGATGACATCTATTAACAATTGGCAAAAGAAGAAGGTATATGCTAGGGAACTTCCACGGGTAAGACCGCCTATGCCTCAACATAAAGTTATTTTCAATATTTAATTATCATAGCACTTTTCTATATATTTGTTCTTTTCGAACTTAAAATCAACCTAAAAATGAGACAATTATTTATATCAATGGTGCTCGTCTTGAGTACCTACATGATTCAAGCACAAGAGTATGG
>Ga0209602_1004451_pt1 | contig 10227 bp, 10 predicted proteins | sample COGITO_mtgs_1205_3_FD_184810 | JGI IMG/M metagenome (GOLD analysis project Ga0209602, IMG submission 184810) | Pelagic marine microbial communities from North Sea - COGITO_mtgs_120524 (SPAdes) (version 2) | ecosystem: Environmental > Aquatic > Marine > Epipelagic ...
AAATATGTAGGATTATTACTAACTTTAGGTGCCTGCTATCGTTTGGCGAAGTTTAATATTGATACGAGACAGTCCGATTCTTTTATTGGTTTACCAACACCAGCGATGAGTTTATTTGTGATTGTATTGCCTCTTATTCAGATGGACACTGATCTTGATTTTATCCGAAGTTTACTGGCGAATCCCTATTTTTTAATTATAATAACCCTTCTTTTGACCTACTTGATGAATGCTGAACTGCCTTTGTTTTCGTTGAAGTTTAAGAATTATAATTTTAAAAAAAATGGATTGAAATACCTGTTTTTAATAGCTTCTTTACTATTGTTACTTTCGCTAGAATACATTGGTATACCTTTGGTTATTCTTCTGTATGTCGTCTTGTCAATGATACATAATCTTACGACTAAATAAACTTCTTCTTTTTTAGTTCAAAATCGTGTCCTAAGTATACTTTACGGACCATTTCATCCGCTGCTAACTCTTCTGGTGTTCCTTCTTTTAAGATGCTTCCATTGTACATTAAATAGGTTCGGTCAGTAATTGCTAGGGTTGCTTGTACATCATGATCGGTAATTAAAATACCAATATTCTTGTTTTTTAGTTGCGCAACAATACTCTGAATGTCCTCTACTGCAATAGGATCTACACCTGCAAAAGGTTCATCTAGTAAAATAAATTTAGGATCCGATGCTAAACAGCGTGCAATTTCTGTTCTTCGTCTTTCTCCCCCGGATAATAAATCACCGCGATTTTTACGAACATGTCCAATATTAAATTCTTCAATTAGAGATTCTAATTTTTCTTTTTGGGCTTTTTTTGACAATCCTGTAAACTGTAATACAGACATGATATTGTCTTCTACAGATAATTTTCTAAATACAGAAGCTTCCTGTGCCAAATAGCCGATCCCTTTTTGGGCTCTTTGGTACATGGCATCATTGGTGATTTCTTCATCATTCAAAAAAATTTGCCCCAAATTTGGCTTTATCATTCCAACAATCATATAAAAAGACGTTGTTTTCCCGGCACCATTTGGACCTAAAAGGCCTATGATTTCTCCTTGTTTTACTTCCAAAGAAATTCCTTGTACTACTTTTCTTCTTCCGTAAATCTTCTGAATATTTTTGGCTTTTAAAATCATGTTTCAAATATAGTAAAACTGGTTGTGGGAAATCTTAAAGTATTTATAAAGTGTTTTCTTCTAGAAGTTCCCAATATTCAACGGCGCGTCTTAGATGGGGAATTACAATAGTGCCTCCTACTAAAGTGGCTATTGACATGGTTTCCATCATCTCTTCTTTACTGACACCATTTTTCATGGCAGATTCTAAGTGATATTGTACACAATCATCACAACGTAAAACTGCTGAAGCAACTAAGCCTAGCAATTCTTTTGTTTTGGAAGGTAGGTGTCCTTCTTTAAAGGTATTGGTATCTAAATTAAAGATTCTTTTGATCACTTTATTATCACTACTGAGTATTTTATCGTTCATTTTTTGACGATAATCATTGAACTCTTGAACTTTATTTGGCATTTTTTTGTTGTCTTTTGATGACAATCGCAGCTACTTTTATACTAATTTCATATAAAATTAAAACTGGGATTGATACGATTATTTGACTCGCGACGTCTGGTGGGGTTATAATTGCTGCAATAATAAGTACAAAAACGAGCGCGTGTTTTCTGTATTTTTTTAGGAATGCAGGTGTTATTAATCCTATTTTAGCTAAAAAATAGATAAGTACTGGAAGTTCAAAAAGTGCAGAAACACCAAGTATCATGTTGGTTACTAGTCCGATATGAGATTCTAGTGTAAAGTTATTTTGAATCGCATCTGTAATTTGATAGTTATACAGGAAATGAATTGAAATTGGGGCTATCACATAAAAGCTAAACGCAACTCCCAAGAAGAACAGGAGGGAAGCAATGGAAATAAACCCTCTTGATTGACGCCTTTCATTTTTATGTAAACCTGGTGATATGAATCTCCAAAACTCCCATAAAATATAAGGAAATGCAACAATAATTCCTAAAACAAATGAAGTCCAAATGGAGTTCATTAATTGAGAAGTTACTTTAATACTTTGTAGTTTTTTGTCTGCGAAATTAATAGTACAAAAATCACTCTCAAAACCAAAAAACCTAAAGAAATCACAAAAGAGTTGATAGGTAATAAAATCTGGTTGAATATGCGCTAATAAAAAATTATTATAGACTTCTTCCGCAAAAGCAAAGAATACAATCCCAAGGAGAAAGATAGCGGCAGCACTTCGAACTAGGTGCCACCTTAGTTCTTCTAAATGCGATAAAAACGACATTTCTTTTTGTTGCGTCATTAGAAAATTCCTTCTTTTATTAAATCGTGTAAATGAACAACACCGATATATTTATTCTCCGAATCTGTTACTAAAATTTGGGTAATACTATTGTTTTCTAATCTTTCTAATGCTTCAACCGCCATTGCATCATGATGTATTGTTTTTGGTTTTTTCCCCATGATATCTTTGGCAATTAAACTGTCAATTTTAGTCGATTTACTCAACATTCTTCGAATATCTCCGTCAGTAATAATTCCAACGATTGTATTCTTAGCATCTAGAACAGCAGTTACTCCTAATCTTTTTTCAGAAATTTCTACAATTACATTAGCAATACTGTCCTTTTCTAAAACTTGAGGCACTTGATTGTTCTTAATTAAATCTGAAACTCTTAGGTAGAGTTGTTTCCCCAGTGCACCACCAGGGTGGTATTTCGCAAAATCTTTGCTGCTAAAGTTGTTTAATTTCAACAAACAAACAGCAATCGCATCTCCCATAACGAGTTGTGCTGTTGTGCTGGTCGTTGGCGCTAGGTTGTTGGGACAAGCTTCCTTTTCTACAAAAGTATTTAAAGGGAAATCTGCATTTTTACCTAAAAAGGAATCGATATTTCCTGTAATCGCAATAATTTTATTTCCATAATTTTTGATCAATGGGACTAAAACTTTTATTTCGGGTGTGTTTCCACTCTTAGAAATACAAATAACAACATCGTCTTTTTGAACATTTCCTAAGTCCCCATGAATTGCATCAGCAGCATGCATAAAAATAGCAGGAGTTCCTGTAGAATTTAAAGTGGCGACAATTTTATTTGCAATATTGGCACTTTTACCAATACCGGTTACAATGACACGACCTTTGGATGCAAGTATAAAAATTATTGCTTTTGCAAAATTATCATCTATTAAATTTGCAAGATTTGCAATTGCATCGCTTTCTAAAAGGATGGTTTCTTTTGCTGTATTTAGTATAGAATTGTTATTTTTCAAGTTTTATGGTTTTATCATAATAAAAAAAGTCTTATCTTTAAATTATTATTAGTGGCAAAATTACTACAAATAATTATAGCACTGAAATAAATGCATTTGCATTCTTAAAAAAGATTTATATTTAAGCATTAAATACACATACCCCCAAGCCCAAATGGATTTACACAGTCCTCTGAAAAAATTTTTTGGATTTAATAAATTTAAAGGATTACAAGAAAAAGTTATCAAAAGTATTATTAATGGTGATAATACCTTTGTGATTATGCCAACTGGTGGTGGTAAGTCATTATGTTATCAACTCCCCGCATTAATGTCTGAAGGAACTGCAATTGTAGTTTCTCCTTTAATTGCTTTAATGAAAAATCAAGTAGATGCCATTCGTGGAATCTCAGAGCATCATGGGATTGCACATGTTTTAAATTCATCCTTAAATAAAACAGATGTCAACCAAGTAAAAGCAGATATTGTAAGTGGAATCACAAAGCTTCTATATGTTGCCCCAGAATCCTTAATAAAAGAGGAGTATGCTAGTTTTTTAAGGAATCAGAAAATATCCTTTGTCGCCATTGATGAGGCGCATTGTATTTCTGAGTGGGGACATGATTTTAGACCTGAATATAGAAATCTTAAACACATTATCAAAGCGATTGATAATGTTCCTATTATTGGTCTAACTGCTACTGCTACAGAAAAAGTTCAAGAAGATATTTTAAAAACATTAGGAATTTCAGATGCAAATCGGTTTAAAGCGTCCTTTAATAGAGCCAATCTATTTTACGAAGTACGTCCAAAAACCAAAGAAGTAGAAAAAGATATCATTCGTTTTGTAAAACAGCGTATTGGAAAATCTGGAATCATCTACTGTTTAAGTAGAAAAAAGGTTGAAGAAGTCGCCCAAATATTGCAAGTAAATGGCATCAAGGCAGTTCCTTATCATGCAGGGTTAGATGCCAAAACTCGGGTAAAACATCAAGATATGTTTTTAATGGAAGATTGTGATGTTGTTGTTGCAACAATTGCATTTGGTATGGGAATTGATAAGCCAGATGTTCGGTATGTAATTCATCATGACATTCCAAAAAGTTTAGAAAGTTATTATCAAGAAACAGGTAGAGCGGGCCGTGATGATGGTGAAGGCTATTGTTTGGCTTTTTATGCATACAAAGATATTGAGAAATTAGAGAAATTTATGGCAAGTAAGCCTGTTGCAGAACAGGAAATTGGACATGCCCTATTGCAAGAAGTAGTTGGCTATGCTGAAACTTCAATGAATCGTAGAAAATACTTATTGCATTATTTTGGTGAAGAATTCGACGAAATAAACGGAGCTGGTGCAACAATGGATGACAATTCCAAAAATCCAAAAGTAAAACATGAAGCAAAAGAGAACGTTATTAAACTTCTTTCGGTAATTAAAGATACCCTGCAGAAATACAAATCAAAAGAAGTTGTAAATACTTTAGTCGGTAAAGAAAATGCTTTATTAACTTCTCACAGAACCCACAAACAACCCTTTTTTGGAATATTGGATGGCACTGATACGCCAGGTTTTAGTAGTCAATTTTATTCGAAAAGAAATTGAACAATATGGCGTACTTAAATTAACAACGATTGGGTTAGAATATATTGCCAATCCTACTTCTTTTTTAATGACTGAAGATCACTCTTATAATGAGGGAGATGACAATTCAATCATTGTAAACACAAAAACTCTGGGTGGAATTGCTGATATAAAATTGATAAAAATATTAAAAGACTTGCGGAAAAAAGTTGCCAATAAATTTGGGGTTCCTCCGTTTGCTGTTTTTCAAGATTCTTCTCTAGATGATATGGCGTTAAAATATCCGATCAATTTAGACGAACTCTCAAAAGTACATGGAGTTGGAGAAGGGAAAGCTAGAAAGTTTGGAAAGGAATTTATAAAAATTATTGCCGATTATGTTGCCGAATACGACATTTTAAGACCAGATGACTTAATTGTAAAAAGTACTGGAGTAAACTCAGGATTAAAACTTTATATCATTCAAAATACTGATAGAAAACTTCCTTTAGAAGACATTGCCAAATCAAAAGGTTTGAAGCTAGATGAACTTATTAAAGAAATGGAAGCGATTATTTTTTCTGGGACAAAGTTAGACGTTAACTATGCGTTAGACGATTTGTTGGATGAAGATCAACAAGAAGAAATACACGAGTATTTTATGGAAGCTGAATCGGATAGTATTCAGGAAGCAATTGATGAGTTTGATGGAGAATACGATTTTGATGAACTCCGATTGATGCGAATCAAATTTATTAATGAAGTAGGAAATTAATTTAAAAGTCTGCTTTCCGATTATAAAGTAAAGATCGTGAGTAAAATACCAATAAGTATCGCTGTAAATTTCTGAATATTAAATTTGTGATTCTCTGAACTTTCAAACAGAATAATTGTAGAGATGTGTAAAAAAACTCCAATTATTAATGCAGTGATCTCTGAAGCATAGGTATTGAAAAACAGTATTTTATCGCCTATTAACATACCCAATGGACTCATCAATCCAAAGAAAAGTAAAAAAGTAAATACTATTTTTTTAGCATATTTTATGTGCAATAAAAAAGTGGTTAATACGATTGCAATCGGAATTTTATGAACTACAATTGCCCACAATAAATTATCACCAGCATTGTGTATTGGCAACCCCTCCGAAAATGCATGGATACACAAACTGATAAATAATAGGCTTGGAAAGCTTTTATCATTGGTATGTATATGTACATGACCATGTTCTGCTCCTTTCGAAAAAGATTCCAATACAGATTGTAATATAATTCCTATTAAGATATAAATCCCAATGCTTTTGTAGTCATTACCATCTATATAAACTTCTGGTAATAAGTGTAAAATAGTTACAGATAGTAAATAAGCACCGCTAAAGGCTAAAAGTAATTGTACAAATTTCTTGCTTGGTTTCAATAATAAAACAAGTGCTACACCTAGTACAACAGAAAGAATAAGTAAAATATAATTCATTTATTTGGCAACTAAAATTAAACGATCAGAAGTGTTTTTTTCAAAAGTAGTTAAATTATAATCACCAAAGATCGCAACTAATTGAAAACCTACCTTATTTAAATAGGAAGTCATTTTTGATAAATCTAAATACTTTACACGCTCTGTATAGGAGTAAGCTGTATTCGCTTCAGTAAATGTGATGTGTTTTAAAATAAAACCGTTTTTAATTTCTCTTCGTATGTTGAAGGTAATTTCCTCAACAATTTTTGTTTCTTCTTTGACCAATGTTGCCTCCAACTTCGTGGCATTTAAAAAGTCGAAAACAAAAAGACCATTTTTGTTCAATCCTTTTTTAATATTTCTTAAAACCTTAATATCGTCTCGATCGTCTTCAAAATAACCAAAACTTGTAAAAAGATTGAAAATTGCATCATAGGTATGATCAATAGGATCTCTCATGTCCCAAACTTCGAAATTTAGATTTTCATTTTCGAACTGTTTTGCATGTAAAATACTGTTTTCAGACAAATCACCTCCAGTAACCTTGTATCCTAAAGAATTTAAATAAATAGAATGTCGTCCTTTACCACAAGGTAGATCTGCAATATGTGCCCCTTTTTTCAGGTTTAAAAATGCAGTGATATTTTGCATAAATAACTGAGCATCAGAATCATTCCTGTTTTTATATAAAATGTGATAATAAGAGGTGTTAAACCATTCTGTAAACCAATCTTTTGTTTTCATACGTTTTAAAAAGAATGTAAAAGTAACTAATTATAGTTGCTTGTAAAATGATATTTAGAAACTTTGAAATATCATTTTTATAAAATGTATTTTTGCAATGAATTTTACAATATGGAGAAAGATTTTAAAATGGTGGCAACCACCATGTTCGGTTTAGAAGGAGTATTAGCAAAAGAGTTAGCAAACCTAGGTGCCAAAGAGGTGACAGAGGCAGTTAGAAGTGTCTCTTTTAAAGGAGATACAGGTTTCTTATACAAAGCAAATATTGCTTTAAGAACTGCGATACGTATTTTAAAACCGATAAAAGTTACTAAAATCTATGATGAAGAAGATTTGTATGATGCCGTTAAAAAAGTGAAATGGGAAAAATACTTAGACATTGATGGTACTTTTGCAATCGGTGCCGTTTCTAACTCTGTGAACTTACCCAATCACTCCCACTATATTGCCTTAAAATCGAAAGATGCAATTGCGGATTATTTTAGAGACAAATTTGGCAAGCGACCAGATGTTGATGTTGCTTATCCAGATTTGAAAATTCACATTCATATAAAAAACGATTACTTAACGATTTCATTGGATTCCTCTGGAGATTCCTTGCACAAGCGTGGATATAGAACTGCAACGAATATTGCACCCATCAACGAAGTTTTGGCTGCTGGAATGGTACTACTCTCTGGTTATCGTGGCGAAGAGAATTTTATTGACCCGATGTGTGGTTCTGGAACAATTTTAATTGAAGCCGCCATGATTGCCAATAATATTCCTGCCAATATCAATAGAAAACGTTTTGGTTTTGAAACATGGAAAGATTATGACGAAGAATTGTATTTCATTATTCAGGATGCTTTATTAAAGAAAATTAGGAGCTCCCACTTTAAAATTATGGGATTTGACAAAGCGCCTTCTGCCATTCAGAAAGCGGAGACAAATATAAAAGAAGCAAATTTAGATGAGTTTATTGGCGTGCATCACGTAAATTTTTTCAATTCTAAAAAAGAGGTTTTTGGAAAAACAACCATGATCTTCAATCCGCCTTATGGTGAGCGTTTAACTCTAGACACTAACGAGTTTTACGGTAAAATAGGGGATACGTTGAAACACAATTATCCAAACTCTACCGCTTGGTTAATTACCTCGGACGTTCAAGCATTAAAAAATGTAGGATTGCGGACCTCTAAAAGAATTCCTTTAAAGAACGGTGATTTAGATTGTCGTTACGTGAAGTATGAATTGTACGAAGGATCTCGTAAGTTTAAGAAAAACCAACAAGACTCTCCAACAGCAAACTCAACTTCTGAAGCTGCAATCGTTAAGGAAATTACGATTGAGGAAAACACCACAAAAGAATAAATAATTAGCAGCATATCCATTATTAAAATTTTTCTTTATTTTAACACCAATGCAGTCCATTCTTCAGGACTTTCCAACATTGGGAAATGACCGCAATTTTCTATCCAATATAATTTGTTATTTGGAATTTCAGTTGCGAGTAATGTTGCAATTCTGGCAACTGCTACCGGGTCTCTTTTTGCCCAAATAATTTTTGTTGGTATTTTTGTTTCTTTTAATGCACCAATCCATCGGTGCCAAAACGTGTATCGCTCTACCATATAGGAACTTAAAAGGTGAATTACTGCACGCCCGTTATTGTGTTCTAATTGGGCCCAGATTTCAATAAGTTCTTTTTCTGAGGCCTGTGTTTTATCAAAATAGACATTCCGAAGATTTTTGCTAAAAATAGCGTAATTCGTAAGTTTAGCGATCCATTTTCCAGTGTATTTATTTTTTAATAATTTTTGAATAGTTCGTAACTGAGAAAGTTCTATGTGCACAGAGCCATTACACATTATTAGGGCATTGATTTGTAAATTGATTTGCAGTTTATTGTGTCTCGCTAAAATTTCTGTACAAACACTCGTGCCATAATCATGGGCAAAAAGTGTTACCTCTTTGACACCCATTTGTTTCCAAAGTTGCAAAGCAACATCTGCTTGTTCAATTAAAGAATAGGAATAATCGAGCGGTTTGTCAGAAAAACCAAAACCAAGGTGATCGTGGAGGATTACACGGTATTTTTCACTCAGCTGTGGTAACACTTTGTAATAATCATACGAGGAAGTTGGGTAGCCGTGCAATAGCACTAGTGTTTTTTTATTATTGGCGGATGAATTTGAATTTACTGCAGTGTCAATTACAAAAATTTTTCTTCCAAATACAGTTACAAAACCTCCTTTATTTCTCCATTCCTGTGCCCTCATATTTGTTGCTGTTTTCTAATGACAATGTAGTGATTTTTATGTAATTTTGAGTTTCAATTTTCTTAGGTCTTAAAGAGTGGAATTGCAAGGTGAATTTTAAAATTTATAACTGCTCTTATAATTCTATTAGAAATAATACCCTAAAATTTAGATTTCTTGTCCTACTTTATAGATGTTGTTTTGCCCATACCGATTCAGAAAACGTTTACGTATTCAGTAACCGAGGAGGAAGCAAGTTTCTTACAAAAAGGAATGCGTGTGGCTGTTTCATTTGGAAAAACCAAAATGTATACGGGACTAGTTTTTAATATTCATCAAATAGCACCGATGCTTTATGAGGCAAAGGAAATTCATCAAATTTTAGATGAAGTCCCTTTGGTCAACGAAAAACAATTAAATCATTGGAAATGGATTGCTGATTACTACATGTGCTCCTTAGGCGATGTATATAGAGCTGCTTTGCCATCTGCTTTTTTATTAGAAAGCGAAACTATTATTACAAAAAATAAGCAAGAAATTGATCCATTGAAATTATTGGATGATGAATTTCTTATTTACGAGGCTTTGCAACATCAGTCTCAGTTAACCATACACCAAGTAGCCGCAATTCTAGGAAAGAAAAAAGTAATGCCAACAGTAAACGGTCTTCTTGAAAAATCGGCCATCAGTGTTCAAGAAGAAATTTACGAACAATACAAACCAAAATTGATTAAGTATGTTCGTTTGCATGCAAATTATGCAACAGATACTTCTTTGGAAACCTTATTAGAATCTTTATCTAGAGCAAAAAAACAACGCGAAGCGGTATTGAGTTTCTTTCAATTATCAGCAAACAAAAAACCCATAAAAGCAAAAGATTTAGAAGAGCAAGCAAACGTTTCTGCTACCATCATAAAGTCTTTAGTTGATAAAAATATTT
>Ga0209602_1004458_pt1 | contig 10219 bp, 12 predicted proteins | sample COGITO_mtgs_1205_3_FD_184810 | JGI IMG/M metagenome (GOLD analysis project Ga0209602, IMG submission 184810) | Pelagic marine microbial communities from North Sea - COGITO_mtgs_120524 (SPAdes) (version 2) | ecosystem: Environmental > Aquatic > Marine > Epipelagic ...
GTATGAAATTAATAAAAATTAAATTACCAACAACCCATTATGTTTTTAACTCCACTTTTAACAACTGTCGTCTTTTTTGTCGGTCTATTAATTGGTAGCGTGGGTATTGGTGGGGTGCTTTTGGTGCCCGCACTTAAATTTATGGGTGGTATAGATTTACATTCAGCCATTCCTGCCTGCATGCTAAGTTATATGGTCACTGGTTCAGTAGGAGCGTTTATTTACGCGCGTCATGGAACCATTAATTGGTCGATGGCAATTAAAGTATGCGCAGGAGCTCTGCCTGGAGCATACCTAGGGGCTTATTTTTTACCCTTTTTTCGAGCAGATGTACTTGAAGTTCTTATTGCAGTTCTGATTCTTGCATCGGGGGCCAACTCACTATTACGTAAAGCGTCAGACCAGCAATTTACCCCACACATAGAACATAACACGCCGCTACTTATTATTGGGTTGGTCGCAGGTATAGGGTCCTCATTAAGTGGAACAGGTGGGCCTCTGCTATTAATCCCCATTCTTATTTGGTTTAAGGTGCCCGAACATAACACGCCGTTACTTGTTATTGGGTTGGTCGCAGGTATAGGGTCCTCATTAAGTGGAACAGGTGGGCCTCTGCTATTAATCCCCATTCTTATTTGGTTTAAGGTGCCCGTGTTAATAGCTATTGGCTTGTCTCAGGTTATTCAAATTCCTATCTCGGCCGCAGCGAGCGTCGGTAATTTTTTACATGGTGATATTGATATTAAGCTTGCAGCCATGTTGGCTTTAGCCATGGTAGGTGGCTCACTAGTAGGAGCTAAAGTAGTGCATCGCCTGCCTGTAGATGGTTTAAAGACATTAGTGGCCTGGTTACTTATTAGTGTCGCAATGGCGATGTTGGTGCGCTTTTACCTGAACGTTTAGTGCCCGCAAGACATTCAATCTGCTACTGCCCATTCTAGGGTCGGGCAGATAACGTGATTGGCTAATGAGCTTCTGTGTTGTCTTCCCTCTTAATTTATTTTCTATGTGTTTGAAAAATACCGTCTTTAGGCCAAAGCTATCACTTGATAAAAACTATCTGTTTGACACTTTTTAGGCCCGGTGTCTATGATTATCCCAAGTTTAAAAAGTGCGCCTTAAAAGTGCTTTATATAAAAAAATCAATTAATGAGCGGAGAATGCCATGATATAAAAAAATCAATTAATGAGCGGAGAATGCCATGACAGACTTATCAGCACCAAGAAAGAAAATCACCATACGCGGCCTGCAAAAGAAAATGCAGGAAGGCGAAGGTATCGTGCAAATGGCCATTTATGACTACCGCAGTGCGGTGATCGCAGATCGTTTGGGCATCGATATTCTTTGCGTTTCCGATACAGGAGGCATGGTATTGTTTGGTCATGAGTCTACAGTTACCGTTAGCTTTGAAGAAGTAATGATGATGTCCCAAGCGGTAGACCGTGGTAGTAAGTATGGTTTACGTATGGTAGACATGCCTTACTGGAGTTTTCATGTTTCTGCTGAACAAGCCGTTGAGAACGCTGGACAATTTATATCGCGAGCTAACGCAGAAGTCATGAAGTGCGAAGGCAACCAACATCACGCAAAAAATATTGAAGCCATTGTTAAAGCAGGTATTCCAGTTCAAGGCCACATTGGTGTTACGCCCATGCGTATGCCCCAGCTTGGTGGTTTCTTTGCTCAAGGCAAGACTTCTGATCGTGCCAAAGAATTAATCGATGATGCGATGGCCATGGTTGATGCTGGTTGTTTTTCAATTATGTGCGAAGTGACAAGCCAAGAAGTATGCGAATATTTAACTGAAATCCTTCCGGTTCCTGTGATCAGTTTGGGTGCCGGTAATAGGGCTCATGGTGTTCACATCATTACTTCAGATTTATTCCATCTTTATGAAGAGCATACTCCTCGCCATTCAAAGATTTACCATGACCTGATTCCCATTATGGAAAATGTGTTTACTCAGTATCGTGACGAAGTTAAATCACGAGTTTATCCTGGGCCAGAGCACACGGTTTATATGAATGACCAAGAAATTGCCAAGTTCGCGAAAGAAATGAACTGGGAAACCAAATTAGCTGAGTTAGACGCAGCGAGAAAGTAAACGATTTAACCTTAATTACTTAAACTAAATGGCGAGATAATATTATGTCATCCAGAAATCATACCCAATGGAATGCTACCCCTGACTTGCAACGTGGTGAGTGGGTGGACAGCAGAATTTATTCAGACGATCAAATATTCGAAGACGAATTAAGTAAGATTTGGAAAAAAACATGGATTCCCGTTTGCCATGAATCAGAGCTTAAAGAGGCTTACTCTTTCCGCACTATGACAATCGCGCGTGAGCCCGTCATTGTTGTGCGTGGAAAAGACATGGTAGTCAGGGCTTTTTTGAATGTGTGTCCTCACCGAGGCAACATGATTGAGCGCCGCCCTGCTGGTAACTATAAGCGAGGCACGCCCTCTGGCACACCCAAGACAATGACATGCATGTTTCATGCATGGAGTTTCGACATGAAAGGTAAATGCGTGAATATTTCACGCAAAGAAGCGGGCTATCAAGATCGTTTAAATGAAGATCAGGTGGGCTTACGTGAGCTGAAGTGCGAAGTCTATTTTGGTGGATTTGTTTGGGTCAGCCTGAACGATGATATTGGCGTGACAGTTGAAGAATTTGCTGCCGGTTCATTAGACGTGCTTGCACCTTCTTTGAATGAAGAGCCTTTAGAAGTGTTCCACTACCACAAGGCAATTATCCCCTGTAACTATAAGTTGTGGCACGACACCAATTGTGAGTTCTATCATGATTACTTGCATTATCATAATCGGATTACCGGTTTTAACGATGCTTATTTTGCACGTAAAAATAACGGTTTTGATGGTGGCCATATTAATGTGGGTAGTTTTGAAGTTCAGTACGAAAATTACGAAGGATCTCACGGACGGGAGGAGCTGTCTTTCCCTCATCTACCACCCAATCACTGGTACATGATAGACATGTTCCCTGGTGTAAACTTTAACTTACGTGGTTCGGCTTTGCGTTGTGACTTAATGACACCACTGGGTCCCAATTCCGTTATGATTGAGTTCTTCCCTGGTGTAAACTTTAACTTACGTGGTTCGGCTTTGCGTTGTGACTTAATGACACCACTGGGTCCCAATTCCGTTATGATTGAGTTCCGGGGTCTTGGCCTTGCAAGTGACTCTAAAAAGGATCGTCAGACTCGCATAGACCATCATAATTCGATTTGGGGTCCGTTTGGACGGAACTTGCACGAAGATCTATTAGCAGTAACTGGGCAAGGATCTTCTATGCACCCACTGGCTGAAAGCCGTAAGATTTTGCATGGTCGTCATGAAAATGAAACCATTCATGATGAGAATGGCATGCGCCATTATTACGAAGAGTGGGGTAAGTTACTTAACCGCTCTCCAAGCGATCCTGATAAGAAGTTTGAGCCGTATCCTGTGTTTAAGAAGAAGTTTGAGCCGTATCCTGTGTTTAAGGAACAAGAAGCACAGCGAGCGGCCGCTGCAGTTGAGTAGGCAACTTCTAATAATACGCCGGTGGGTTGGCTGCAGGCTGATCTGCTGGTGTGTCAAATTATAATGCGGTTTTGGAGGCCAACATGGCTGTGAGTCATCACGAAATAAAAGAACAAATTAGAGAGCTAATTTATAATACTTGTATTCACTTGGATGATTATGAGTGGCAGAAATGGCACAACAACTGTGCCGATAATTTTAACTATGCCATTAGAGCATTTAGTCCAGAAGTGCAAACAGACATCAAGTACCATGGGGGTGATAAAGAGTACATGGAATCAATCACGAACATGTTAAACAAGCATAACAGTGATCAATCTCCCTTAAGACGCCATTGTACTGTATATAGGGTAGACGTGGCTGAAGATGGCAAGTCGGCTACGGCGATTAGTTCATTGACAGTGCACCAAACCCAACTTGATGGTGTCAACTCTCATGTTGATGCTGGAACGACGAGTGTGTTTCTAGTGGGCCGATATAACGACACATTTGTTATTGATGGCAAAAGTATAAAGTTTGAAGACCGCGAAGTTCGCCTAGATACGCGTCGCCTAGATAAAGGCACGCACTGGCCAATCTAAACCCCACCCTAAACTAGGAATTAAAATTATGAGCTGGAAAGCGGCTTGCCCCGTGGGCGATGTTAAGCAAGATAAGATCAAAGAGTGCACCATAGATGGTGTGGAAATTATTCTTGTCAATGTTGGGGACGGTTTTAGAGCCTATCCACCGGTATGTCCGCACATGGAGCAATATCTGGAAGGCTCTGGAATTTGTGCCAATAATGTTATGACCTGTGACCGGCATCTTTGGCAGTGGGATATGAAAACAGGTGAGCCTCTGGGACCTGCTGAAAAGCCTTTACTGATTTATAAAACGAAAGAGGAAGCTGGACAGGTCATGGTATTCCTTGATGAAGAACTCGAGTATGACTTTGATGACGACGACTAGGGGTGTAGCGGCGTAGATTGCACTGCCTGTGCCAACAATAAGAATAAGTTAATGGATAGAGCCCGTTTGCAATAGGGACTGTTGACCGGAGTGAAGCTATGTTAATCGAGATTGAAAAGAAGTCCCAAACCTACCGCTTTGAAGCGGCTGAAGGGGAAAAGATACTCTACGCAGGCTTACGAGCAGGGGTGCCTTTGCCATTTGAGTGTGCAACTGGCACATGCGGCTCCTGCAAGGCTAGAGTGAACGAAGGGGACATCAACGAGGGTTGGCTAGAAGCACCAGGTAAAGAGAATTTCAAGGCTGCAAAGCGCGAAATACTTATGTGTCAGTGTGTCGCACAAACCAACTGTAACTTGACTGTGCCATCAAAAATTAAGGCCTTTCGTGAGGATGATTTAATTCCAGACCATCATTTAGGCACAATAACTCAATATGAAAAATTGACCAAGGATGTTTTGAGGTTTGAAGTTAAGCTGCCCGAAGAAATAACATTTCATGCGGGTCAATTTTTTGTTTTACAGGTGCCAGGAGTAGAAGGCTTCAGAGCCTACTCGATGGTTAACTATGCTCCGAGTTCAAATAAGCTTGAATTCATAATTAAGCAGTTTCCTGGCGGCAAACTGTCAGACTGGGTGTTTGAGTCTGACCGCTCAAATGATGAGATAGAAGTCTTTGGGCCATTGGGTCGCGCAACGTTCCACCCAGATGAGTCCATGGACCTATTCATGATTGCGGGAGGTTCCGGCATTGCTGGCTTAATGTCGATTCTAGAACATGGCAGCCAGGTCAATCACTTTAAAAATCACCGGGCGAGTTTATACTTTGGAGTTCGGACTCCGCAGGACATGTTTTTTGCCGACCGGCTGCAGGCCATAAAGGCAAAATTTCCAAACAATATTTCAATCAATATAGCCTTTTCTATTGAACCACCGACCGAGGAGCAACTAGCTGGTGCCGATGGGATTAATTACTCGTTTGGAATGGTGCATGAAATAGCCTTGCCAGCTGTGGAAGAGGGTGGAGAGGGCACGATACATTATCTGGCGGGTCCAGCACCTATGGTAGATGCCTTAATTAGACCTTTAGTTCTTGATTCTAAAATCCCTGCAGACGGGATACGTTACGACAAGTTTAATTAGTTCTGTGCAAGTGATTGACTATTTGTCCAAGCGGGCAATCATGCAACTGGGCTTAGATCGCCCATTAGATTCGTTGTATTGTTTAAAAATTGAAGGCCAACATGAATGGATTCCTTTAATATTTTAAAAATGATCAAATAGCGGAAATAGGCAAAATAAAAAAACGGTTCAATTTTAAATTTGGTTAAATCTTTAACTGATCATTTTGAGCTAATTTATTGCTTAAAAATGAAGCTAACATAGTGATCTTAAATGGGTTAATTGCTCCAAAATTTTTGTTTTCAAACGCTAAAACCACTTGCTATTGAGCTAGAGACTGAGATTGAAACAAGTGGGTTTTGTTGATTAACACCCTTTTGTTTGCCTGAGAGCGAAGGGTTTTTATTTGTGCCCGACCTACATGATAGGTTTAATCAATGGCTTAATTGAAATTAAAGTATTTACATTGAAGATTCAATGGTTTAAAAATGAAGAACGATCTGGTGCGGTAGGTTTAGTGAAAGTATTAGATTGATGTGAGGATTTAATAAAAAAAATAACTAATCTGGAGTGTGATTATGAGAACTCAGGTTCGCAATATTCAAAATAAACTAACTGCAGCAATGCTGGTAATGGGTCTAGCAACTGCTGGTTCAGTTACTACTGCAACTGCTGGTTCAGTTACTACTGCTAATGCCGCAGAAATTGACTTTGGCAACGTAGGTGATCCGATCGACCTAGTTGTTGGCTACCAGCCATATTACACCGAGGCTTGGTCCGGTGTGGTAATGAAGGGCAAGAAATTCTATGAAAAGTATTTACCAGCAGGTTCTACTGTAGAGTTCCAAATTGGTTTGGCAGGCGGTGTTATCGTAAACGCTATGTTGGCTGGTAAGCAGCATATTGGTTACATGGGCGATATGCCAGCAATTGTAGCCACTACAAAAGAACGCGTTGCAGATGTTCGGATTGTAGCAACTGCAGGGTTAGCAATGGACCAATGTAATAACATGTTGGTTAGAACAGACGCCCCTGCGTTTGCAAACTCAGACGCGGCAATCCAATGGATGGATGGCAAAACTGTTGCTGTGCCCAAGGGTGCTTGTACAGACCGCTTTGCGCTCGCTGTGTTTGAAAAGAAAAATATCAAGCCAGCTGAGTATCTAAACCAAAACATCGAAGTTATCACCAGTGGATTCCGAGCTGGTAAGCTTGACGCTGCAGCAATATGGGAGCCAACAGCTTCTCGCCTTGTAGAAGAAGGTCTGGCTCGTAAAGTTGCCACAGGCGCATCTGTAGACGAGAACGACGGTGGTTTCATTGACATGCGCGGCGACTTAATTGATCAACGTCCTGATGTGGTTAAAGCGTGGTTGAACGCTGAGCTTGACGCTCAATTGTTTATGTCTGATCCAGCCAATAACATGGCTATTGTGAAGATGGCCGCTGAACAAACTACGGGCTTTGATGAGTTTGTACTTTGGAAGGCAATGGTAGGAAGTACGCCAAAAGCCCAAGGTGGTACAGATGTTAGAAATGAAATGGCCTTTGCCATTACGCCAAAGGCGCAAGCTCTGATCACCACGGCGACTACATTCTTACATTCAATCAAGACCATCAAAGTCGACACTTTGCGTGCCGATGCAATCGAAACACGTTTTACAGAAGAGATTCTGAAAGAACGTGGTTTAACTGCACCTGTTGGTCAAATGATGGCGTTGCCTGATTCAGCTTTTCCTGGCTAAATTAGTGTGAGAAAGAGAGCAGTAAGTTTTGGGTCTTATACTTTGCCTATATAGTTGTTAATTCAAATATATATGAGGACCCATCTACTGCATTATCGCTCCCACTGATTTTAGTGGGAGCAAAATTTTAATCTGAATTTCGAAATGTACATCAAATAAAGTGAATAAATGTCATTTGCTTTAGTGATGGGTTGTACATCGAATTGAATTTATCCTTGATAGTAGATCCGTAGGGTCAGTCAAGGATTAACCTATTTATTTTGAGCTGGATAATATGAGTCAATCTAATGCAACGATGAACTTGACGATGTATCGTATTTCATCTTGGTTAAAAAGCCCAAAACCCTACCTTATGTTTGTTGGTTTTGGTCTTGTTCTTTCATTTTGGTACTTTTCCGTGGAAGTATGGAAACTACCCCGGTTTCAAGACATGCCTTCACTAACAGAGGTGTTTGAAGAATGGTTTAGTGAGGACCCTTACTACGGCCTGTCTATTTACACCCCTGAATACTACAAACACATTGGCATTAGCCTTCGCCGTATTGCCTATGCGTTTTGCCTAGCAACAGCCTTAGGGGTGCCTCTAGGTCTATTTTTAGGCTGGTCACAAAAATTAAGAGAATATATCTTTCCACTATTTGAACTTTTGCGCCCCATTCCAGTGCTGGCCTGGGTGCCACTAGCAATTATTATGTTTAGCGGGTCCGAAACCCCAGTTATCTTCCTAACTTTCTTGGCTTCGTTCTTCGCCACAACGTTGAATACAATGTTGGGTGTAGAGTCGATTGATGAGGAATACAGTAGGGCAGCCTACTGTCTTGGAGCAAGCCGTTGGCAAACTTTTGTTCACGTTGTAGTCCCAGGTGCAATGCCCTATATATTCACTGGACTTCAAATCTCTATCGGTGTGGCTTGGTTCTCACTGGTGGCAGGCGAAATGGTTTCTGGTCAATATGGTTTGGGTTACATAATTAACACCGCTTACATAATGGTCCAATACTCACAAATTATCATTGGAATGATTACCTTGGGTTTATTTGGCTACGTCACTAGTGCGTTAGTGCGTTTAGCGGGCGATTACATGATGCAATGGAGAGTGCGTGAACTTGCACTTGGTGGAGATTAATAAATGAGTACTTTACCAAAAGATGATTCAATGCCAATTAAAGGTGCGATTAGAATCGAAGATGTAGTTAAGGTTTATGATCCAGATGGAGCTGCCGTGATGGCGGTGGACCATTGCTCTATTGATATTCCAGCGGGCGAAATCTGTATGATTGTTGGGCCATCAGGCTGTGGAAAAACTACATTGTTGAATACCATAGCAGGGTTCCACGGTTTAACGTCAGGTCATATCTATTTAGATGACGAGGTTTTGTGTGGTCCAGGTAAGGAAAAAGCTGAGCCTGGCTCAGACCGGATTGTAGTGTTCCAAAATGGCGCATTATTTCCATGGAAAACTAATCTCGATAATATCGCTTTCGGTCCCATGATGGAAGGCAAGTTGAGTAAAGATGAAATTTATGAAAAAGCTCGGAAAATGATGGTTGATGCGGGCTTGGAGGGAACGGAAGATTCCTTTCCTGGAGAGGTCTCGGCTTGGAGGGAACGGAAGATTCCTTTCCTGGAGAGGTCTCGTCTGGACTTAGGCGTCGGGTCGAAATTGTTCGAGCGTTGATGAATGAGCCCAAGGTGTTATTGTTCGATGAGCCCTACAGAGCGCTCGATTCATTAACTAAATCGGTAATGCATGAAGCGCTGCTAGACATTTATTATAAAAATAAGGTCACTATTTTCTTTATTACTCACGATTTGGAAGAGGCTATTTTTCTTGGCCATCGATTAATTATTATGTCTTCGCGTCCTTGTAAACCAAAAAAGATTGTTGAAGTAGATATTCCCCATCCTCGAGATTACAGCGTGCTCACAAGCCCTCGCTTCCGTGAAATTATGAACGAAGCCAAAGGCGTGGTTAACGAAGAGGCTCGGAAGGCCTTTGAAGAAAGAAGGTTAAAACAATGAATATTACTAAAGTTTTAAGAAAGTTTTCAGGACGCGCAGCCCTACGAGGCGTGATTGCTATTATTGTGTTTATCGCTATATGGGAATTTGGATCGAGATCTTTAGATCTAATTGGCTGGCGTATGCCCTTTGTAGGCTTAATACCACCTCCAAGTAGCGTGTTAGCCAGTTGGACAGGTTTATTTATGGAGCCTAGTTACTGGCAGAGTTGGTATATGAGCTTTTTGCGAGTGTTTACTGGCTTTATAGTAGCAATGATCATCGGTATTCCACTTGGTTTGTATATGGCGATTAATAGAACATTCTACGGCATTGCATTCCCGTCTTTTGAGATTCTACGGCCAATTCCACCGCTGGCTTGGGTGCCTGCGTCGATTATATTTTGGCCTACACAAGAAATGTCGATTGCCTTTGTCACGTTTCTAGGCGCCTTCTACACAATAGTGATTAATGTTTTGGGGGGTGCTAAGTCAATCAACCGCCAATATTTGCAGGCTGCTCAGTCCATGGGCGCTAGCCAAAGGGATATTTTTAGACGTATAGTTTTGCCTGCGACACTACCCTCAATTGTTGTCGGTTCAGCTGTGGGAATGGGTATTACTTGGGAAGTGGTTGTGGCAGCAGAAATGATTTCTGGTGGAGGGGCAGGAGGCGGCGCAAGTGGCGGTCTTGGCTTCTTCATTTGGAGTTCTTATGTTGGTGGTTCTTACGAACAAATTATCGTGGGTATGATCAGCATCGGCATCGCAGGTTATATTAGTAGCGAGTTATTAAGAAAACTAGGTGGGCGTTTTACCCCTTGGTTGAAAACACGTTAAGCAGTTTAAAAA
>Ga0209602_1004462_pt1 | contig 10211 bp, 9 predicted proteins | sample COGITO_mtgs_1205_3_FD_184810 | JGI IMG/M metagenome (GOLD analysis project Ga0209602, IMG submission 184810) | Pelagic marine microbial communities from North Sea - COGITO_mtgs_120524 (SPAdes) (version 2) | ecosystem: Environmental > Aquatic > Marine > Epipelagic ...
TCACTTGACCCCAAAATAAAAACTCCTTGATTTCTCAAGGAGTTTCTTTGTAGCGGGAATTGGACTCGAACCAATGACCTTCGGGTTATGAGCCCGACGAGCTACCTACTGCTCTATCCCGCGATTTAGACTGCAAATATAAGATAGTTTTTAAGTTCTACAAGGTTTATTTGAATATAATTTAGAAAGAGGAAGATGTTTTTAGTTCAAATACAAAACCTGCATTTAATGGTAATTCATAGGATTTTGTGGCACAAAAATCTAACACAGACTCATTATCTGTTTTTTTAATTCTCAAACAAAAGCAACCCTTTAAGAATTAAGTCTAACACCTTTGAAAAATCCAATTGTAAAATCTACAATCACCTAAAATTAGGTATAAACTAAAAAACTAATAGTAAGAAATTATATACTTACAACAATTGTTTTACTGAATGTCTTTAGGGAAAAAATTCATTAATTAGTAGTTAAAAGATAAAGACTATTAAATTTCATTTTCATTGTTTCTGTATTTTTGCTCCCAGCGCCAAGAAGAATCAATCATCTCATCAAGACCTTTCTCTGCTTTCCAACCCAGCTTTTCAAGGGCCAAATCTGTAGCGGCATATAATTTTGGCACATCTCCATCACGACGATCTGTAATTTCATAATTAAGCTTTGTATTTGAAACTCTATCAAAAGACTGAATAACATCCAAGACAGAGAACCCATTTCCTGTGCCTAGATTATAAATTTCAAGTGGTTGTTCTTGATCTTGTTTTAGGAGTCTTTTTAAGGCCTTTACATGAGCTTTAGCCAAGTCTACCACATGAATATAATCTCGTATAGGTGTACCATCTTTGGTTGGGTAATCATTACCAAAAACCATTAATTTTTTTCGTACTCCAGCAGCAGTTTGGGTAATATATGGCATAAGGTTATTTGGCGTACCATTAGGCAATTCGCCTATATTACCAGATTCGTGCGCACCTATTGGGTTAAAATAGCGTAGTGAAATCGCAGCAAAATTAGGGTTTGCTTTTGTAAAATCATCTAAGATTTCTTCGGCAATTTTTTTGGTATTTCCATAAGGAGAAAAAGGGCGCTGAGTTTTATTTTCTTCCGTAATTGGAAGAACGTCAGGGTTGCCATATACCGTAGCTGAAGAAGAAAAAATAAACTTATGTATTCCTAATTTGTGCTGACACATTAATGTATTGAGGAAGGAATACAAGTTATTTTGGTAATATTCTAAAGGTTTCTCAATAGAATCTCCTACGGCTTTAAGAGCTGCAAAATGAATGACAGCAAAAGCATCTTCATATCTATCAAAAGCACATTCTGTGGCGCGTTGATCTTTTAGGTCTATTTTTTCAAAAATCGGTCTTACTCCAGTAATTTTTTCAATTCGCTCAAGGGTTTTTTCTGATGAATTAGACAAGTCATCAAAAATAACAACCTCGAAATCGTTCTCAATCAATTCTATGGTTGTGTGTGAACCTATATATCCACATCCGCCTGTGACTATTATTTTTTTCATTATTTTTTATTTTGATAATTGTTTTCAAAAATAGATAAAAAATTACACAAAACCATACTAGAACCTACTAGTTTGTTTAGTTCGATTTTTATTCTATATTTGTCCCATGAAAATCGTAACGCTAAAAGATAAATCTGGCATACCTAAATACAAGCAAATTATAGTATCTATTGAAGATGCTATAATTAAAGGTACGCTAAAAAAAGGCGACAAATTGCCCTCTTTAAATAGCATAAAAAACCAACACTCTCTTTCTAGAGATACTGTAGTTGCTGCGTTTAATGAATTAAAGACGCGCGGCATTGTGCAGTCTATTGTCGGTAAAGGTTATTATGTTACAAGCGAAGATATTAAGGTTAATCAGAAAATATTTTTACTGTTTGATGAACTCAATTCTTTTAAAGAAGATCTTTACAATTCTTTTTTAACTGGTATGGGAGAGAATGTACAAGTAGATATATTTTTTCATCATTTTAATCTAGAAGTCTTTAATAAGCTAATAAATGACAATGTCGGAGATTATAGTTATTATGTAATTATGCCTGCTAACCTCAAAGGAGCAGAAACTGTTATCAAAAGACTACCAAATGATAAGGTATATATTTTAGACCAGATGCCTTCAGAATTAATGGAGTATCCTTCTATTTATCAGAACTTTAAGAAGGATATTTATGAAGGTTTATTAGCAGGACATAAGCAAATAAAAAACTATAAAAAAGCAATTCTTCTTTATGACAAGGAGCGACAACCGCTAGGAATCTTAGAGGGTTTTAATTTGTTTTGTAACGATTATGCTATTCAAAATGAAGTTATTGAAACGCTGAGCAATAGAGTGCTTTCAAAAGGTGAATTATATATACTTTTAGATGATAAAAATCTAATTCGAATTATTAAGCGCACCAAAGAACAGAACTTTAAACTCGTAAAAGATCTTGGTATTATTTCCTATAATGACACCCTTTTAAAAGAGGTAGTTGAAGGCGGAGTCACAACAATATCTACAGATTTCACCCTTATGGGAGAACGATTAGCGAAAATGATTTTAAATAAAGAATTTGCGCAAGTTGAAAACCCAAACAGTCTAATTATTAGAAAATCACTCTAACGGTTTGTATAAAATAACAGAAATAGTCGCAGCAGAATTAAACTATTTGGAACTAGAGAGTCCTGACGGACAGTCTAAAGCGAAAATTTGTTTAAATCAAGGCGGAAGTTTAAGTAAATTTGTATTTGAAACTATTCAGATTCTTGCAGATTATAACAGTGCTTGCTATCTAGATACCTATGCGTCTTCAATTCTGTTTCCATTTGCCAATAGAATCAAGAATGGTGAATACACGTTTAATAATTTAAAATATAAATTCCAATGTAACGAAATTGACAAAAACAATGCGTTACATGGCTTCGTTTATAACAAACCATTTGATGTGATAGATAGAGTTACTACTCTAGAGGATGCATCCGTCACTTTGTGCTATAAAGATGAAGGGAAGACGGAAGGGTTTCCTTTTAAATTCAGTATAGAATTAACGTACCAACTAAATAAAAACGGACTTATTTTATCAATTAAAGTAGTAAATAATGATAAGAACCCCTTTCCTTTTAGCATAGGATGGCATCCCTATTTTTACAGTAAAAATTTAGATAATAGTGCTCTAAATTTTAAAAGTGACACTAAATACGTGTATGATAATCAACAAATTATTTCAGGTACAACGGAATTAGATATTGAAATGCCTTTTCAGCTAAAAGGCGTAAAATTAGACACCGGTTATCCACTAAAAACGAATGAAATTCAGTTCTCGACACCAAAATACAATATGAATATAAGATCCACGTCAAAAGAAAACTTCTTACAGCTTTACACTCCGGACAGACAAAATATTGTTGCAATTGAGCCAATGACTGGTGCGACAGATAATTTTAATAATAAAATCGGGTTACAAACACTACAGCCAAATGAAACTTACCATGTAAAATGGTCCATAGCGATTGAACCTTGCAATACTCATACAAACCAACTAATTAATTAATTATGCAATTCTTAACATTTATTGGATTTACCGCCTTAGTGGCCGTAATATCATACTTTAAAACTAGAAAAACTGAAGAGGCTTCGTCAGATGGTTATTTCTTAGGAGGCCGAAGCTTAACCGCAGGAGTTATTGCGGGTTCATTATTACTTACAAATTTATCCACAGAGCAAATTGTTGGGTTAAACGGTTCTGCTTACCAGAGTGGATTATCGGTGATGGTATGGGAAACGCTAGCAGCTCTCGCCATGGTTGTTACTGCCATGTTTTTATTGCCCAAATATTTAAAAGGGGGGTTAACAACAGTTCCAGGGTTTTTAGCAAAACGTTTTGATGTAACTACAAAAACACTAACCTCAGTTTTATTTTTAACGGGCTACGTTGTTGTATTACTCCCTGTGATTTTGTATTCCGGCTCTTTAGCTATTAGCGGTATGTTTGATATCCCAGAGCTATTGGGGGTTACCCACACACAATCGATTTGGATTTGTGTTTGGGGAATCGGAATTATTGGTTCTATATATGCTGTTTTTGGAGGCTTAAAAGCTGTCGCAGTTTCAGATTCTATCAATGCGATTGGCTTATTAATAGGAGGGATTTTAATTCCAATATTTGGATTGATGCTTATTGGTGACGGTAGTATTTTGGAAGGACTTTCAACCTTAACAACTGAAAATCCAGATAAGTTTAAATCCATGGGTGGGACAACAGATCCGGTTCCTTTTTATACCATTTTTACAGGGATGATGTTAGTGCAGCTATTTTATTGGGGAACGAACCAACAGATTATCCAAAGAGCACTTGGCGCAAAGGATTTAAAGGAAGGCCAAAAAGGATTATTACTGGCTTCATTTATAAAAATCCTTGGGCCAATAATTGTTGTACTTCCAGGTATAATTGCATACCATTTATTTCAAGGAAATTTACAGTCTGCAGATAGCGCATACCCAATGCTGGTCAAAGAAGTGCTCCCTGAAAGTTTGGTTGGTTTTTTTGCAGCGGTTTTATTTGGAGCGATTCTTAGTTCATTTAATAGTGTTTTAAATAGCGCTGTTACTTTATTTGGAATTGATGTTTACAAACAACACATCAACAAAGATGCTGAAGAAAAAACAGTGGTAAAATATGGTAAAGCATTTGGAGTTATTTTAGCAATTGTTTCTATGTTTATTGCTCCTCTTATTGCAAATGCAGGTAGTTTATTTGCATATCTACAAGAAATTAATGGGATTTATAGCATTCCTATTTTAACCATTATCGTTGTGGGGTATTTAACCAAGCGTGTGCCTGCCATTGCAGCTAAAGTTGGATTGCTTTCAGGGTGTTTATTATATATTCTTAGTCAATTTATTCTCCAGCCTTATTGTATTGATAAAGCACTCGCAAATGCAGCAGCTGCTGGGATCACGGATCAAACTGCTCTAGCGCTAATAAAGGCTCAAGCATACCCTCACTTTCTAGATGTTATGGCAATTCTATTTGTACTTAATATTATAATCATGTTAGTGATAGGCAAGCTAAAACCAATGAAAGAACCTTTTGTACAAGAATACACAAAACAAGTAGACATTACTCCATGGAAATACACCAAACAAGCAGGCATTGCAATCTGTATTATTGTAATCGGTGTTTATATTTATTTCGCATAATTACTATGAATAAAAAATTAGTTAAAAAAGTAAAAAGGAGTTTTGAAGTTCAATTTAAAACGAAACCTCTTATTGTATTTTCACCTGGTAGAATTAATCTTATTGGAGAGCATACAGATTATAATGATGGTTTTTCATTTCCAGCAGCCATAAACAAGGGCATAGCCCTTGCCATAAGTAAGAGTGCTTTAAATGTAAATAGCGTTTATGCAATAAATAAGGAAGAGCTCTACGAATTTACTACAGAGAACATCAAGCCCTTACTAGACGGTGGATGGAGAAATTATGTTCTTGGTGTTGTTGCAGAATTACAAAATCTTGGAAAAAAATTGGGTAACTTTAATAGTGTTTTCGCAGGAAATATTCCTGGAGGTGCTGGCATGTCTTCTTCTGCGGCCTTAGAAAATAGTTTTGTGTATGGGCTTAATGACTTGTTTGAGTTGGGCTTAACAAAAAATGAAATGATTTTAGTCTCTCAAAAAGCAGAGCATAATTTTGCAGGGGTAAAGTGTGGCATTATGGATCAGTATGCGAGCATGTTCGGAGTTAAAAAAAGTGCCCTTCTTTTGGATTGTAGAACAATTGAATCTAAGCCTTATAAAATAGATTTCAAAGAGTATAAACTAATGCTTATTAATACCAATGTAAAGCACGATCTATCTGAAAGTGCCTACAATGATAGACGAGAAGTGTGTGAAAAAATCTCCAGCCTATTACAAATTTCTGCTTTAAGAGATGCATCTAAAGAAGATTTAGATGAACTAATAGGAAAAATATCTGATGAAGAGTATCAAAAAGCGCTTTATATAATTAATGAAAATAATCGTGTAAAACAATTTTCAGAAGCCATTAATAAGGATGACATCGCCGCTTTAGGCGATTTATTGTATCAGTCGCATGAAGGCTTAAGTACCAAGTATAAAGTAAGTTGCGAAGAATTGGATTTTCTTGTTGACAGTGCCAAAGAGTGCCCAAATATTCTTGGTGCTCGAATGATGGGAGGAGGTTTTGGTGGTTGCACCATAAATCTGGTTAAGAAACACGAATTCAAAGTGTTTAAAAAAGACATTTCCAGAAAATTTAGAAATAAATTTAAAAAAGAGTGTTCTGTGTATAGTGTTAAGCTTTCTAAAGGAACGAAAATCGTTAAATAATAAAAGGAATGTCAATATGAAAAATAAAAATCTACAAGATTATTCTCATAAAAGATTTAATATTTTAACCGGAGAATGGGTTTTAGTCTCTCCTCACAGAGCTAAAAGACCTTGGCAAGGTCAAAACGAAGAAATTTCAAAAGAAAAAAGATCTTCTTATGATGATAATTGTTATTTATGTCCAACAAATAAAAGAATTAATGGAGAAGTAAATCCAGATTATAAAGATGTATTTGTTTTTACAAATGATTTTGCAGCGCTTCAAAAAGACTCTCCATCATTTACCGTTAATGATGGCTTATTAATAGCAAAAAGCGAAACAGGTATTTGTAAAGTAATTTGTTTTAGTCCTGATCATTCCAAAAGTTTAGCAGATATGGACGTTTCAGATATTCAAAAAGTAGTATTTACTTGGCAAAAAGAATATCGTACTATTGGTGAAAATGAAGAGATTAATTATGTACAGATTTTTGAAAACAAAGGCGCTGTTATGGGATGTAGTAATCCACATCCTCATGGACAAATTTGGAGTCAATCTTCTTTACCAAATGAAGTTTATAAAAAAGACAAACAACAACTAAAATATTATCAATTAAAAAACAGTAGTTTATTAGGAGGTTATATAAAACAAGAACAAGATTCAAATGAAAGAATTATTTTTGAAAATGCTGATTTTGTGGTATTAACTCCTTTTTGGGCAATATGGCCTTTTGAAGTAATGATTGCTCCAAAAAAACAACAAAGAAATATTGCGGAAATGACAGAAAATGAGACTTTAAATTTTGCAGAAGCAATATCTGTAATTACAAAAGCATATGATAAATTATTCAATACTTCTTTTCCATATTCAAGTGGAATACATCAAGCACCAACTGATGGTAAAGAGAACAACCATTGGCATTGGCACATGAGTTTTTATCCACCTCTATTAAGAAGTGCTACCGTTAAGAAGTTTATGGTTGGTTATGAAATGTTTGGCTCTCCACAAAGAGATATTACAGCAGAAATTGCGGCTACAAAGTTAAGAGATTTAGTACTATAACCTTTTTCTTTGATCAAAAAACAACCTAAAAAAGATGCATAAATAGTACTATTTTTGAAGGAAAATAAAAACGCATTTAAAACATGTTCTGATAAAATTAGGTGATTACAAAAGATATTTTAAAGATGTCGTTAAAAAATTTAATATCTGAGTTTCTCTCAGATTATGATTACAAACAATACCTTTTAAAAGTGATTTCCATCTCTTTTCAACAGTAGCTTAGCCTTAAATAGGAACATTTACATCTAGTTGTAGTACCCTGTTAATTGACAAAAGTTGGAGCTACTTTAATTTCAACTTTCGTTGGATATACACTGCATTAGAATAATCTTAAAGATACTATTTTTTCGATTTTTTCTTCTTCTTTGGTTGTCCAAAAGAGTTTAAAGGACCTAAGCCCCATTTTCTAATGCATGCAGTTTTATATCCAGCTCTTTGTATCAATTTACCTAATGTTTCTGCGTCTTCTGTTATAGGTGTTTGCCCGTCGGGATATCCAAGACTATTGGATCGTATGTATGCATGACCAGGATGCTTTCCAGTGAGTAATGAAGCACGACTCGGCGCACAAACTGCATTTCCGAAATAATGATCTGTAAAACGCATTCCATTTGCTGCCAGTCGGTCTAACTCAGGAGTCTGAATCATTTTCTGACCATTATACCCACCTATCCGTAGCCTAAATCGGGTGCTGTCGCATTAATTCTGTTTTTTTTTAATATACTTATGTTTGAAGTCTCAAAAATAGTTCCATTTACAAACACCATCGCTATCCTCATATCATTATACAACAAGCTGTATATTTCAAATTGAGGTTTAGTCTAAGCTACCGTGATATAGAAGAATTAATGGCTATTAGAGGTGTCAAAGTCGATCATTCTACAATCTAGAGATGGGTGTTTAAATTTTCTAAAGAAATAGAACAAAACATGAACACTCGTAAAAGGCGAGTAATGGATAGTTGGAGGTTTGATGAAACGTATATCAAAGTAGCAGGTAAAGACAGGTATTTATATCGAGCGGTAGATAAGCAAGGTAATACGGTAGATTTCTTATTGACCAAACGAAGAATGAAAGGTTCTGCTCAAAAGTTCTTAAATAAAGCGATTGGAAACAATGGGAAGCCAAGAATAATCAATATTGACAAAAGCGGTGCTAATACAGCTGGAATTAAGACTTGGAACAAAAGGAATTTAACTTCAAATAAGATAAAGATTCGGCGAGTCAAGTACCTGAACAACATTGTAGAACAAGATCATCGAAGTATAAAAAGAAGAATTGCCATAACCACAGGTTTTAAAGAATTTGAATCAGCACAAAGGACACTCGCAGGAATAGAAATCATAAATATTATTAGAAAAGGACAAATCTTGAACCCTAGAACTTCTACGTTTAAAACCTTCTGCTCTCCGGCTGCTTAATATGTATGTTTCATAAAATTACATTCTCGTCGAAATAATGCGACAGAACCATCAAGAATCCTTTTAAAAATTGTATTCGAAAACAAGTGGTTAAAGGTGATAATCTAATTTTAACAAAAGATGAATTTCAGAAAATTATAGCAGCGGTAGAATCAAAGTCATCGTTTCAACAAACAAGAACCAATGGAAGAAGAGATTATATGTATGCAACTTGGATGGTTAATGCATTTAAACTTTTTTTACTTGTTGGTGGACGAAGAGAGGAAGTACTGAGTCTTAAATGGAATGATATTATCCAAGGCAATAACGGAGTGCTGTTTTTTCAATTTAGAAATCTAAAAGTTGAACGATTAGGAAATAAGAATACTCCGAAAAAGTACTCCCCTATTAATGAGGATCTAATGAAACTTTTAAAAGAAATGGGGTATGATAAAATAAAAGGAAAGAATGTCAAACTCATCGATCCTGAGAATACATATACAATTAACACCATCATGGAGAAAGTTTCTCGATCGTTCACCCATTTTAGAAAAGCTGCAGGTATTGAAACTCCATTTACTCTAAAACATCTGAGAAAAACATACCTTACTTGGGTATTTCATACCATGGGGAGTGACACCAAATTATTGTCATCTCATACCTCAATGAAGGTATTAGAAAATCACTACATCAATCCACTTTTATTAAACGTTGAAGAAGAGAAATTAATGAAGGTTAAAGTCTTTGGATAGTCTTATTTTATCTAACACAAGAGTCTAGCACGTATAACACAAATAGGATTATATATTTGTAACCACCTGAAAATGAATGAATAAAATTGTATAAAATTGGGTGGTAAGGAGTGTTATGAGCCCGACGAGCTACCTACTACTCTATCCCGCGATTTAGACTGCAAAGAGACCATATAAATAAAGAGTTTGCCAAACTTTATTTGATTTTTTTTAATTCATTTAAAATTTCAGCTTAAAAATTAAAAAGAAACTATCTTTGCGGCATGGGGCATAAATCAGGTTTTGTAAATATTATTGGAAATCCAAATGTGGGTAAGTCTACACTAATGAATGCTTTGGTCGGTGAAAAACTATCCATCATCACCGCAAAAGCACAAACAACAAGACACCGTATCCTAGGAATTGTAAACCATGATGACTATCAAATTGTTTTTTCTGATACTCCAGGAATTATAAAACCCGCCTACGAACTTCAATCTTCAATGATGGATTTTGTAAAATCTGCATTGGATGATGCCGATATTTTAATCTACATGGTTGAGGTAGGTGAAAAAGAATTGAAAAATGAAGCATTCTTTCAAAAAATAATTCACAGTGAAATTCCAGTAATCTTATTATTAAATAAAATTGACACCTCATCTCAAGAAGTGGTTGAACAAAAA
>Ga0209602_1004493_pt1 | contig 10170 bp, 9 predicted proteins | sample COGITO_mtgs_1205_3_FD_184810 | JGI IMG/M metagenome (GOLD analysis project Ga0209602, IMG submission 184810) | Pelagic marine microbial communities from North Sea - COGITO_mtgs_120524 (SPAdes) (version 2) | ecosystem: Environmental > Aquatic > Marine > Epipelagic ...
ATCCGCAAGGGGTTGTCGCCTCGAAGGCCTATTGGACTCGATTGCTCACGCTGGCGGAAACTTATGATTTCAAGATTTTTGCCGATGAGTGTTATAGCGAGATCTACAGAACCGCCCCACCGCCCGGTGCTTTGCAGGTGGCGGCGCAAATGGGGGCAGATCCTGAACGGGTGGTTGCTTTTCATTCCTTGTCGAAACGCTCGAACCTTCCGGGGCTGCGCTCGGGCTTTGTAGCGTCGGGATTTAAAAATATTTCACAGATCAAACAGTTGCGCGCCTATGCTGGCTGCCCGGTGGCTGGACCTATCCAGGATGTTTCTGCTAAGGTATGGTCAGACGAAGATCATGTTGTTGCCAACCGGCAACTATATTGTGGCAAATTTGAGGTGGCGGATCGCATTTTTGCTGGAATTAAGTCCTATAATTCGCCACAAGCCGGGTTTTTCTTGTGGCTGCCCGTCGAAGATGACGAAGCCGCTGCATTGAAACTTTGGACCGAAACGGGGTTGCGGGTGCTACCAGGATCATATCTGGGGCAAATCGCAAATGAGCAGAACCCTGGGTCCGGCTATGTTCGGGTCGCTTTGGTGGCTCCAAAAGAAGAAATGCAGCGCGGATTAACTATTTTGCGCGACTGCTTATATAAATGATGTTGAGGTACATATGGCTTATCCAACCCGCGGACGCGATCCGTTTTTGGACGCAGCGACACAGGCTTTCTTAGAAAGACGGGGCGTTGAAGCGCTCGGGCTGATTGTTTTGGCGGCGGGCGTGGCCTTTGCCCTGGCCTTGGCGAGCTATGCACCTGAGGATTCGGCCTGGATTTCGGCCGGTGGCCCAGAGATTAAAAATTGGTTTGGGCAGATTGGTGCCATTGTCGCGGCGCCCTTGATCAAGATCATGGGGCTCGGCAGTTGGGGCATTCCTCTGACATTTGCAGCATGGGGTCTAAGGCTGATCGCGCATATTGGTGCGGAACGTATGCTGATGCGTTTGGTCTATGCGCCAATTTTTTGGGCACTTTGTGCCCTTTACGCGGCAACGCTTACACCGATCAGCAGTTGGTCACACAGTTTTTCGATGGGCGGCTTGTTCGGTGACACGGTTCTCTTCATGATTTTGCAATTTCTACCGGGATCGGTGACTTTGGGCGCAAATATTTTGGCTCTTGTGTTGGGAACTTTGGTTTTGATCCTGGGCGGCTATGTGACCGGGTTAATCTTCTGTGAGATAAAAACCTTTTTTCGCGTTACCAGCTTGCTGGGCAGCCGGCTTATCTTGGGTTTGATTTACGTTTTGGTGCATGGCTGGACCGTCATGCGCAGCCGTCAAGAGCGCCGCACTGCTGAACGCAGCGATCCGAATATGGGTCCTATGTCACTAAGTGAAACAGCGCGCGTTGCATCTGTGAACAGAGCCAATCCCGCGATGCCGAACGCTCCTTTGGATCTTGCTCTACCAGGACAGCCCCAGCCGAAATCACTTTTTGCGCGGGTTCTGAAGCGCGGGGTTGAGCCGAAGCCGGCGCAATCTCTGATAGCGCCAGTTTTGCCGGGCCCCTTGGGTGAGGCAGAGGATCCGATTCAGGATCGTATTCGAGGAAAAATCGTTGAGGCCATTCGTGCGCGCGATCCGCAAGTGGCTATGGCAGCACAGGGCCAAACTCCAATTGTCACCGCCAAACCCGGTCGTCCCACGGGTCCCGAGCCGATAATCTTGCAGCACCCTGCGCCAGAAGCACCCTTCATGGAAGATCAGGCTGAGGTTTTTGAGGTGCATCCTGCGGCCCCGATGCAATCTGACTATGTAGCTGAACCCCCGCTCACCGCTTCGCATAAGCAAGTGGTGCAACACGGCGTGCGACGACCAATCAAACCGTCCAGCCAAGCGATTGCCGAAGCACAGCCAACATTGAATCTGGAACCCAAGACCCCAGATCAAACCTATGAAAAACCGCCTCTGAGTCTGTTGATGAGCCCATCCTCGGTTGAGCGGCATGTCTTGAGTGACGATGCTCTGGAGAGCAATGCGCGCATGTTGGAAAGCGTGTTGGATGATTACGGCGTCAAAGGTGAGATCGTCAGCGTGCGCCCCGGGCCGGTGGTGACGATGTATGAATTGGAGCCAGCACCCGGGTTGAAAGCAAGCCGGGTGATAGGTCTGTCGGATGATATCGCGCGCTCTATGTCCGCACTCTCTGCGCGGGTGAGCACAGTGCCGGGCCGTTCGGTGATCGGGATTGAGCTGATGTGTGTTCTGCGTGAAATTTTGTCTGCGCGTGATTTTGGGGATTCGAATATGCGTCTACCTCTCGCACTTGGCAAAGACATCGGCGGTGAGCCAATTGTGGCAAACCTCGCGAAAATGCCCCATTTGCTGATTGCTGGGACCACCGGTTCGGGAAAATCTGTTGCGATTAACACGATGATCTTATCTTTGCTCTATCGTTTGACACCAGAAGAATGCCGGATGATCATGATTGATCCGAAAATGCTGGAACTCAGCGTCTATGATGGCATTCCCCATCTCCTCAGCCCAGTTGTCACTGACCCTAAAAAGGCGGTGGTGGCGTTGAAATGGACTGTCGGGGAGATGGAAGAGCGGTATCGCAAGATGTCGAAAATGGGCGTGCGCAATATTGATGGCTACAACAGCCGCGTTAAAGATGCTCAGGCCAAGGGTGAAATGTTCAGCCGCACGGTGCAAACAGGCTTTGACGAAGGCACGGGCGAGCCGCTGTTTGAGACCGAAAAATTCAAACCAGAAACGCTGCCCTATATCGTTGTTGTGGTCGATGAGATGGCGGACCTGATGATGGTGGCGGGCAAGGAAATTGAAGCCTGTATCCAACGTTTGGCACAGATGGCGCGGGCCTCAGGCATTCATATTATCATGGCCACACAGCGTCCTTCTGTGGATGTGATCACCGGGACAATCAAAGCCAACTTCCCAACGCGTATCTCCTTTCAAGTGACCTCAAAGGTCGACAGCCGAACCATTTTGGGTGAAATGGGCGCCGAGCAGCTTTTGGGCATGGGCGATATGCTTTACATGGCTGGTGGCGGCAAAGTCACGCGCGTGCATGGACCCTTCTGTTCCGATGAAGAAGTGGAAGATGTGGTCAATCATCTCAAAACCTTCGGCCCACCAGATTACCTTTCTGGAGTTCTGGAGGGTCCGAGCGAGGGGACCGAGAGTGATATTGATGCGGTGCTAGGGCTTGGCGGCAATACGGATTCAGAAGATGCGCTCTATGACACCGCCGTCCAAATCGTCGCGAAAGATCGCAAATGTTCCACCAGCTACATCCAGCGAAAATTGGCGATTGGCTATAACAAAGCTGCGCGGCTTGTCGAGCAGATGGAAGAGAACGGGTTGGTTAGCGCCGCAAATCATGTGGGCAAAAGGGAAATCTTGATGCCAGAGCACCATTGAGCACGTGATGCGGTGAGGCAATCGTGATGCGGGCGGGCTTCACGCCTTTTGGAAAACAGGCTAGGATTGTGAAATGAGACCCATCACCGCCCTTTATATCATTTTCGCCACGCCAGTTGCAGCTGAAAAAATCAGCCTCAACGAAATATCGTCGTATTTTAATGCCATGACCACGGCAGAGGCACAGTTTTCACAGGTCACGGATACGGGAGAAACCTCTACGGGGCGGTTGTTCATTCGGCGACCTGGACGCATTCGTTTTGAATATGACCCGCCAGAGGCAACTTTGGTTGTGGTTGGCGGCGGACAGGTGGCGGTCTTTGATCCCAAATCCCGCGATGAGCCACTGCGGTTTCCGCTGCGCCACTCACCGCTGAGCCTGGTTTTGGAGCGGACGGTGGATTTGGCGCAACGTGATATGGTGGTCGCGCATTTCGAGGCCGAGTCGCAAACCGCTGTGACGCTGCAGGATCCGGAAAACCCTGATTATGGTTTCATCCAACTGATTTTCACCGCCAAGCCAGTGCAGCTGCGCCAATGGGTCGTGCAAGACAATTCTGGCGGCCGAACCCATATCGTTTTAGACAGTTTGACCCAAGGCGGGAGGCTGTCGAATATGTTGTTCAACATCCAACACGAGATGCAAAAACGCAGCGATTGAGGTGTGTCGCGGGTGACTCAATGCCTTAGGACAATAGCTTGCAAAGGACCTCTGCATAATAAAATCATATTGCAGATATTCCCAGGCCAGTGGCATCACCGGGCAACACTAGGTTTGGGCGCAGATGCTCCGCTCAAATCGAAATTTTGCGATCCAAGTTACAGGCTCTTTTGATCTTACGACCTGTTGGCAAATCCGGCTGCTATCCCTTACCGCAGCTGATCAATTGCCTCTTATACATCGCTGCCCGGCGGTTGAGGCCATTTGCGATATTAATCAGCCAGCGTTTGGATTTGTATGATCCGCGGCGATAACCGGTCTGGCCTTCGTGGTAGGCGAGATATTGGTTGCGCGTGTCGGACATCGGAATGCCCAGAGATCGGCGGCTTTGCGCCATATACCAGCCCATGAAATCTGCAGCATCACGGATATTGGTGCGGCTGGCGCCCCAGCGGCCTGCGCTTTTCTTATATTCTTTCCAAGTTCCATCTAGCGCCTGCGCATAGCCATAGGCCGAGCTTTGACGACCGGCTGGAATGACCCAGAGTATATATTTCTTTGGTGTTCTGGCATTAGCTTTGAATTTGCTTTCTTGCCAAATTATCGCCATTTGCGTCGAAATTGGCACGCCATATTTGCGTTTGGCCGCACGAAAGGCCGGCAGGAAGCTGCGGCGCTGATCTAATATCGAGCAGGCATTGTCTAGATTCCGTGGCGGATTTGAATTGCCACCAGAAAAAGAACACCCCGCCAGAAGGGTGATCAGAACGAGGCTGCGAAGAATACTGCTCATGGGTGCGGTCACTTTTTGTTAATTTGGCCAGCTTTTGCGTTTATTAATAGCGTCATTCCGGGAATTTTGCAATGGTGCCACGGTTTTGGCAGCCATTCGTCTGATTGCGAAATTATGGCACGCATGGGTATCAATTCTGCGTGATCGCATAGACATTTGGATCCAAATCCGCGTAAAAGAAGGTTCAAACCATAGGTGACCTTTGCAAGCTGAAGCGAAATATCATTTGGGCCAAATCGTCCGGCATAAAAAACACCCGTTTCGCGGGGTCGTTTTCGATGTGGATCCAGAGTTTTCCAATACGGACGAATGGTATGCAGCCATTCCGGAAGAGGCGCGGCCGGTGAAGGATCAACCCTATTACCACTTGTTGGCCGAGAACGATCAAAGCTATTATATTGCCTATGTTTCCGAACAAAATCTTGTGGCGGATATATCGGGGGACCCAGTGGATCACCCTGATATTGAGGATATTTTTGGCCCTTTTGAGAACGGCGCCTATCCTTTACAGTTTCAGTTGAATTAATAGCCCAAGGCGCATCCGTCCTTGCGGGGGTCAGATGCGCCTTGCAGGACGCCGTCTGCACCAATTAAAATTGCCTGAGCGCCGCCAATTGGCCCGTCGGGTATTTCGACCTTATGGCCCATATCGGACAGCTCTTGAGCGACCTGCGGCCCATATCCGCGCTCGACTTTCATCGTGCCTGCGTCTGAAAAGCAGCGGGGTGCATCGATCGCCTCTTGTGGGTCCAAGTTGAAATCTACCATGTTTGACAGGAAACGAGCATGGCCGTTGGATTGATAGGAGCCGCCCATCACTCCAAAGGGCATAGTGATACGCCCGCCTTCGGCCAGCATGCCGGGGATGATCGTGTGCATAGGGCGCTTGCCGCCGGCCAGCTCATTGGGGTGGCCGGCGGCAAGCGAGAAGCCCGCTCCGCGATTTTGAAATAAGATTCCAAATCTGTCTGAGGCAATTCCGGATCCAAAGGCATGGAAGATTGAGTAGATCAATGAAACGGCCATCCGGTTTTTGTCGACGACGGTAATGTAAATCGTATCTTTATGGATCGCTTCGGACAGCCCATGCGGATTTGCCATGGCGCGGTTGGGGTCGATTAATCTGGCGAGCTGCGCGGCGGTTTCGGGGGCCATCATATGATCAACGCGGCTGGCATAATCGCCATCGGCAATAAAGCGATTGCGCGCATCATAGGCCAGCTTGGAGATTTCGGCTTCGATATGCGCCCGTTCTGTCCCGAAAGGTGCCATTGCGGCGATGTCAAAATGTTTCATCATATTGAGCATCAATAGGGCGGTTGCGCCCTGACCATTGGCGGGATGCTCAAGCATTTCAACACCCTTATAAGAGGCGCGCAGCGGTGTGCCATAGGTGGATTTGGTAGCGGCAAAATCCTCAAGACTGTGACACCCTCCTGCCGCGCGCAGGCTGGCTTGCATATCTTCGGCAACTGCGCCGGTATAAAACCCATCGCGACCTTCTGCAGCCACCCGCTCGAGAACCTCCACTTGCCCAGGCGCGGCGAAGAGTTGCCCAAGTTTTGGCGCTGCGCCAGCGGTTAGATATGTGTCGCGCGCGGATCCTTGCAGCGCCTGCGTGTTTTGGGCCCAGTCAAAGGCAACTTTTGGGGCAACGGGCACGCCTGCACGGGCATAATGAATAGCAGGCGCGAGGGTCTCTTTTAGGGGCAGGGCGCCGAAATCTTTTGCTAGGGTGCAAAATCCGTCCATTGCGCCGGGTATCGTCACCGCATCGACGCTGTGCAGTGGGACCGTGCCGTGCCCTGCATCGCGCAAGGCAGCTGCATTTGCAGCCAGCGGCGCGCGTCCAGATCCGTTGAGGGCGACAACCTCAGAGGCTGGATCCTTTTGGACCAGGGCGAACATATCGCCGCCAATACCGGTCATTTGCGGCTCACAGATGCCCAACAAAACCGCCGCTGCAATTGCCGCATCCGCTGCGTTGCCACCCGCTTTTAAAATATCAATCGCAGTGGCGGCGGCCAAAGGGTGAGAGGTTGCGACCATGCCATTGGTTGCAAAGACGGCCGACCGGCCGGGGAGGTGAAAATCGCGCATGTGCAGTTGAGCCTTTTAGATTGAGCTCATTCGAATATAGCGGATAATGCGGCGGAGGCGAGGGGGCTGCGTCAGGTTTGTGATTTTCTGATGCAAAGCCTTGCTCCCAAGGTGCTGGCCGCGTCATAAGTAGGTGGAAAATGTTAAAAAGAGGCGCGTCATGGAAGATGTTTATATCGTAGGAGCGGCCCGTACGCCTATGGGTGGGATGCAAGGGGCTTTGGCCGATGCACCTTCGAGTCAGTTGGGCGGTGTTGCGATCGCAGCGGCGCTTGCAGCCGGCGATGTTGCACCGGATGATGTGAATGAAGTGCTGATGGGCTGCGTCCTGCCGGGTGGGCAGGGCCAAGCGCCAGCTCGGCAAGCGGGGTTTGCTGCAGGGCTGGGCGAAGATGTGCCTGCAACCACGATTAATAAAATGTGCGGCTCGGGCATGAAAGCCACCATGATGGGGTATGATCAATTGGCTTTGGGCCACGGTCAGGCGATGGTTACAGGCGGAATGGAGAGCATGACCCAAGCGCCATATCTTCTGCCAAAAATGCGCGGTGGCGCGCGGCTCGGCCATGGGCAGGTGCAAGACAGCATGTTTCTGGACGGTCTCGAGGATGCCTATAACAAAGGGCGCTTGATGGGCACCTTCGCTGAGGATTGTGCGATGCATTTTCAGTTCTCCCGTGCCGCGCAAGATGCCTATGCACTGCGCTCCCTTGAGCGTGCCTTGGCGGCGCAGGCCAGCGGCGCCGCTGCAGCCGAAATTGCACCGGTGACATTGGTGGGACGCAAAGCGACGGTTGAGGTTGTCATGGATGAGCAACCCGGCAATGCCCGGCCAGATAAAATTCCACATTTAAAACCCGCGTTCCGAGAGGGCGGCACAGTGACAGCGGCCAATTCTTCGTCGATTTCGGATGGGGCGGCGGCTCTAGTTTTGGCCAATGCCTCTGGCCTCGCGGCAAAGGGCTACAGGCCGCGTGCGCGCATCATGGGGCACGCCAGCCATGCACAAGCACCCGGTTGGTTCACCACCGCACCGGTTCCTGCTGCCCGTAAACTTTTAGATCGCCTCGGCTGGGCTGTTGCGGATGTGGATTTGTGGGAGGTCAACGAGGCCTTTGCTGTGGTGCCCATGGCCTTCATGCATGAAATGGAACTTAGCCCGGATGTTGTAAATGTTTATGGTGGCGCTTGCGCCATGGGCCATCCCATTGGCGCTTCTGGCGCACGAATTTTGGTGACCTTGTTGAACGCCTTGGAACGGCATGATCTCAAGCGCGGTGTTGCGGCGATTTGCATCGGCGGGGGCGAGGGCACTGCCATTGCCATTGAACGCGTATAAAGGCTGCGGATATGGCTCGGGTGAATTATGAAGAGTTGAGAAAAAACATCGCGAGCCTTTGTGCTGGCGAGGACGATACAATCGCTCTTATGGCCAGTGTGGTCTGTGAGCTGCATCACAGTGATGACCGCTTTGATTGGACGGGATTTTATCGTGTAACTGGACCGGAGATGCTCAAGATTGGTCCCTATCAAGGCGGGCATGGGTGTTTGCAAATTCCGTTCTTACGTGGGGTTTGTGGCGCAGCAGCGCGCTTGAAAACCACGCAATTGGTGCCGGATGTGGAGGCATTTGAGGGCCATATTGCCTGCGCCAGCTCGACCCGATCTGAGTTGGTTTTGCCTGTGTTTAACGGCACGGGTGATGTGATAGCTGTATTAGATATCGATAGCGATCAACCAGATGCTTTTTCCCAAGAAGATGCGCAGGCTTTGGAGGCTATTCTTGCCTCGGTTTTTAGCAGATAGTTACCGGTGAAAATTTGTTGCTTTTTTTTACGGCTTCTGCCAACGATAAGCTTGGAAATGAAAAAATATCGGAAAATTTCACGCGATGCTGCAAGGACAGACAGATCTAAACACCCTTGGGGCCGATATTCGGGCGCTGCGTAAGGCACGGGGATTGACCCTTGCGGAGCTGGCGCAAACGCTTGGGCGCTCGGTGGGGTGGTTGAGCCAAGTTGAGCGAGATATGTCTGAGCCTGCGATTAATGATCTGCGTGATTTGGCCCGGGCCTTGGATGTGTCGATCTCGTCTTTGTTTGGGTCTGGTCCCGCGCCTGCAGATGAGGCTGGCTATGTGGTGCGTAAAAACAGCAGGCGCCCTATTGGCAGCCGGGAAGCTGGGTTGGTCGAAGAGCTGCTTTCACCCGATTTAACCGATGATTTTGAGATGCTTCATTCTACATTTGAACCTGGGGCAAAGCTATACCCTGCTGTCGCCCGCCCCACTCAGGAAGTGGGATATATTCTTTCTGGACAATTGAAACTTTGGATTGGCGATGCAGACTACCTTTTGGCGCCGGGTGACAGTTTTCGTGTCAAAGGCGAATTTTTCCGCTGGGAAAATCCAACCGACAAACCCTGCCAGGTGATCTGGGTGATCGCGCCACCGGTGTATTGATGACATTTCAGGGCTGGATCATATTTGCAGGATTTTGGGTGGTTTTCGTGACAACCCCTGGCCCAAATGCAGTCAATTGCATCAGCAACGGCATGAGCTACGGCCTGCGCCGAGGTCTTTGGGCCGTTTTGGCGATTTTGACTCAAGCGACTGCGTTCTTGATCTTATCGGCTTATGGCATCACCGCGCTGCTCTTGGCATCCCCCACAGCCTTTTCCCTGGCCAAGTTGATCGGCGCGGCTGTTTTGATTTTTCTTGGCATTCGCGGTTGGCTAATGGCCGGAACACCGCCCAAGCTCAATCCAGCGCCAGGCTCCATATATGGGCGGGCACTGGCCATTGCGACGATCAATGCAAAGTCGGTGGCCGGATATTTGGCCGCATTCAGTCAATTTGTTCAGCTCGATGCGCCTATTTGGGATCAAATGGTGGTGATTATGCCTACGGCTCTGGGGCTGACTGCGCTTTCCTATACGGGCTATACAGCCTTGGGTGCTGCTTTCGGAAAGCCGGCCATGGCCAAAGTCTTCAATGTCTCGCTGCGGCGCGGGCTGGCGCTTTGCTTTATCGCCTACGGGCTTTTGCTCGGCACCAGTTCGATGCGAAGCACGGCATGAGGGAGGCTTCGCAATGATGTGGGAGATGCTTTGGGGATTTGAGCCTGCGCTGATCACCGGATTTGTGATTGCTGGCTTGATCTTAAACCTCACGCCAGGAGCA
>Ga0209602_1004508_pt1 | contig 10149 bp, 10 predicted proteins | sample COGITO_mtgs_1205_3_FD_184810 | JGI IMG/M metagenome (GOLD analysis project Ga0209602, IMG submission 184810) | Pelagic marine microbial communities from North Sea - COGITO_mtgs_120524 (SPAdes) (version 2) | ecosystem: Environmental > Aquatic > Marine > Epipelagic ...
ACGAGAGACAATCTTACGACTATCTCCCGTTAAGTACCCGAGGCGGGACTTGAACCCGCACGACCAGATGGTCACAAGATTTTAAGTCTTGCGTGTCTACCAATTCCACCACTCGGGCATTTACTTATAAATAAGTAAAATGGAGCGAAAGACGAGATTCGAACTCGCGACCCCGACCTTGGCAAGGTCGTGCTCTACCAGCTGAGCTACTTTCGCGTGTATGTAAAAGAACAATTGGGTGTTAAAAATAATTAAATTTTAATAAAACCGTTAGAAATTTAACTACCTAATTTTTTTTTAATATCATTTAATAAAATTAATGCATCAACTGGAGTTAATGAATTAACGTCTAAATTTTCAATTTCGTTCCTAATATCACTTAGAATGGGGTCATCTAGCTGAAAGAAACTTAATTGTTGGTTATCATCATTATCAATAGTATTTAAATCTTTTTTCGTATTTACTATTTTATCAAACTCCAGATTCTTTAATACTTTTTCTGCTTTAGAAATTATTATTTTAGGCATTCCCGCAACTTTTGCAACATGGATTCCAAAACTATGCTCACTTCCTCCCTCAACTAATTTTCTTATGAAATGTATTTTTTTATCTATTTCCTTCACTGAAACATTGAAATTTTTGATCCTTTGGAGTTTTTTACTCATGTTGTTTAACTCATGATAATGAGTAGCAAACATAGTTTTGGGTTGGCATTTAGGGTTTTCATGAAGAAATTCTGCAATAGACCAAGCTATAGATATACCATCATAGGTACTAGTTCCTCTGCCAATTTCATCCAACAGAATAAGGCTTCTTTGAGAAATATTATTCATAATACTAGAAGTTTCATTCATTTCAACCATAAAAGTTGATTCACCAGATGATATATTGTCGTTTGCTCCAACTCTGGTAAATAATTTATCTATCACACCAATTTCAGCAGATTTAGCAGGAACAAAAGAACCTATTTGAGCCATAATCAAAATTAAAGCAGTTTGCCTTAAAAGTGCTGATTTACCACTCATATTAGGGCCAGTAATCATCATTATTTGCTGTTTTTTGTTGTCTAAAAAAACATCATTGGGAATGTAAGATTCACCTAACGGAAGAAATTGCTCTATAACTGGGTGCCTGCCATCCTTAATATTAATTTCTAGCCCATCTACAATTTTAGGTTTGCAATAATGATTTGAAATTGAAGCTTGAGCTAGTCCATGAATTACATCAAGATATGCAATACATTTTGCATTGTGAACTACTTTATCAATCATTGGCAAAAGATCTTCAATAAGCTTAGAAAAAATTTGCTGCTCTAGAATTAATATTTTTTCTTCGGCACCTAAAATTTTTTCTTCATAAACTTTTAATTCCTCAGTAACGTATCGCTCTGCAGATGTTAATGTTTGTTTTCTAATCCAATCTTCAGGTACTTTATCTTTGTGAGTATTTCTAACTTCTATGAAATAACCAAAGACGTTATTAAAAGCAATTTTCAAACTAGAGATTCCTGTTTTTTCTATCTCTCTTTTTTGAATTTTTAATAAAACAGATTTAGCATCAGAAAGTAAATTTCTTAGGTCATCAAGTTCTTTATGAAATCCTTCTTTGACAACTTGCCCCTTTCCAATAGCTATTGGAGCATCTTCAAAAAGTATTTGCTCGATAGCTTCAATTGTCTTAGAATTATCTTTTAAGTTATTTGCCCAACTATTTAATTGTTTGTGGTTTTGAGAAAGTAATTCGTCCTTTACTGGTATTATTGATTTTAATGATTTTTTTAATTGGTTAAGTTCTCTTGGAGATGTTTTTAAGACCGCAAGTCTTGAAGTCATTCTTTCTAAATCTCCAATTTCTTGAAATTGAGCTTTTACGAAATCAAAAGCCTCAGTATTATTTATGAAAAATTCCACAACATCTTGTCTGTTTTGAATTTTTTTAGCGGTAATTAAAGGAAATAACAGCCATTTTTTTAAAAGTCTACCACCCATTGCGGTAGAAGTTTTGTCTAAAACCTCCACCAAAGTATGTCCATTATAATTTGTAGAATGTATTAATTCTAAATTAGAGACTGTAAAGTCATCCATCCAAAGGTGGTTGTCTTTATCAATTCGCTGTATGCTAGAAACGTGACTTGTATGGTGATGTTCAGCAGTTGAAATATAATGAAGAATTGCACCAGCGGCAACAATGGCTAAATCCAGATTTGAAATTCCAAAACCTTTTAAAGATTTTGTTCCAAATTGATTATTTAATTTTTCTAAAGCAAAATCTTTTTCAAATACCCAATCATCTAATTTAAATTTAGATGCTTTAGATTTAAAATTTTCTTGAAAAAACAAATTTTTATTCTTTGAATATAAAATTTCTGAGGGAGCAAAATCATTTACTAATTTTGATATATAACTAATATCTCCCTCTCCAACATAAAACTCGCCTGTCGAAATGTCTAAAAATGCGATTCCAGCTTTATTTTTTGCAAAACTTATTGCAGACAGGAAATTATTTCCTTTGCTTTCTAATAGTTGATCAGTTAAAGCAATTCCAGGTGTCACTAACTCTGTAACGCCTCTTTTTACAATTTTTTTTTCTTTTGAAGCTTGTTCTAATTGATCGCAAACTGCTACTCTGTGACCTGATTTAACAAGTTTAGGTAAATAGTTACCAATGGAATGATGCGGAAAACCAGCCAATTCGATTTTAGAAGATCCATTATTTCTTGCTGTGAGTGTAATTCCTAAAATTCCAGCAGCTGTAATAGCGTCTTTTCCAAAAGTTTCATAAAAGTCCCCTACTCTAAATAATAATAAAGCATCAGGATGTTTAGCTTTGATTGAATTGTATTGTTTCATCAAAGGGGTTTCAGATTTTGGCTTTACTTTTGACATTTGGTCTTTCTGTAGGTTCTAGATATGTTTGTAAAAATAAACTAAATGAACACTTTATCAAATTAACATTTAATGAATAAAAAATTAAAATTAGAGGAATTAAATAGATTATCGGTAACACAATTTAAGCAATCTGAAAAAGATCCAATAATAGTTGTATTGGATAATATAAGAAGTCTCAATAATATTGGTTCAATTTTTAGAACCTGTGATGCAATAGGGACAAAAAAAATTTATTTATGTGGCATAACTGCTCAACCTCCACATAGAGAAATTAGAAAAACTGCTATTGGTGCTTCAGAAAGTGTAGATTGGGAGCACCAACAAAATGCTTCAGATGTTGTATCTAAATATAGAAAATTAAATTATTCAATAGTTAGTGTAGAACAAACTTCAAAATCTGTTTCTTTAGAAAATTTTTGTTTTAAAAAAAAGACCGTTCTTATTTTTGGAAATGAAGTAGATGGTGTTAGTCAAAAACTAATAGATTTAAGCGACTTAAGCCTTGAAATTCCACAGTGGGGCACCAAACATTCTATGAATATTTCAGTCTGTGTAGGAATAGTTCTTTGGAATTTAAAAATTAGTTATTTAAAATAAATAATAGTATTAACTTTATATTTTAAATAATTAAAAGCCAAAAAAAATTGAAAAAAACCATTACCATAACCATACTTTTTTTAATTATTCCCTTTTTTTCCAATTCTCAGTTTTACAATAAAAGTTTTTTTAAATCCCAAAGGCAGGAAATAAGCTTTGGCATTGGAGGATCTAGTTGCCTTACCGATCTAGGAGGAGGCAGTAGTGAGGCTAAAGCATTTTTATTAGATATGGATATTCAATCAACAAGTTTTGTAACCAACTTTTCTTATTTATACTATTTAAGAAATAATATCTCTTTGAGAGCATCCTTAGCTTATGCTAAAGTCTCAGGAGACGATGCCTTATCAGGTGATCTATACCGAAAAAATAGAGCTCTAAATTTTAATACTACAGTAGTTGAACTAAGTTCATTAGTTGAGTATACTTTAATCAAAGAAAAATCTGGCAATAAATTTGGATTAAAAAACAGCAGTGGAATTTTCGGAGCATTAAAAAACCCAATACAATTTGGAGTTTACCTTTTTACTGGAATTGGGGCTTTTTATTACGATCCTTGGGGAGCTAATAATTTTCTAAACAGTAATGGTGATATTGTTGGGGATGGCAAAAAATATAGGCTTAGAGAACTACATACTGAGGGTCAAGGATTTGATGGTGGCCCAGAAAAATTTAGCGAAAAAAAGGGTTCTACTTATAAAAAATTTGCTATTTGCATACCTTTTGGATTTGGAATTAAAAAGTCTTTTAGTAATACTTTTGGGATTAACCTAGAGGCCAGTTACAGGTTTACAAATACTGATTATTTAGATGATGTTAGTACTAATTATTACGATAGAGATAAATTAAAAACTGAAATGACTAATTTATATAATGAAGATCTAGGAAATAATGCCTATGTAATGTCTGGTACTCAAACTGGTAATGGGACTAACCCTGGAGATCAAAGAGGAAATCCAAAATCTGATGATAGCTATATGTTTTTAACGATTTCCGTTTACAAAAAATTAACTAAGTCACAAAACTATTTTAAATCTAGGGGTGCTAGTACAACAAGAAAGTTAAGGTCTTCTTTCTAAATTTTATTTGAAATGTTTTTTTGTAAAACCCTCATGATTGATTAACTTTTTTTATATTATGGAATTAAATTTAATTCACTATGCCTAGATACCATAAATTAGGTTCTTTTCCTCATAAGCGTCATACTGTTTTTAAAAATGGTGGGGAGAAATTGCACTACGAACAACTTTTTGGAACTATTGGATTTGAGGGAATGTCTTCACTATTATATCATATTCATCCCCCAACTCAAGTGAAATCAATTGAAAAAAAAATAGATGTTTCTCCGAAAATAGCAGTTAAAAACAACATGCAAATGCGGGGGTTTAAAGGGTTTAATATTAATGAAAAGTTAGACTTTTTAAAATCTAGAGTTCCTGTTTTAACAAACTCAGATGTTACTTTGCACTTATCTAATCCAATAAATTCCAAAGCGGATTATTTTTATAAAAATGTGGATGCAGATGAAGTTATCTTTGTTCATAAAGGAACTGGAGCTTTAAGAACTCCAATGGGTAAAATTGAATTTAAATCAGGAGATTATTTAGTTATTCCCAGAGGAATGATTTACAAGATGGATTTTAATAATGATGAAAATAGACATTTTATAATTGAGTCCAACCATCCAGTTTATACTCCAAAAAAATACAGGAATTGGTTTGGACAATTATTGGAACATTCTCCATACTGCGAAAGAGATCTTAGAGTTCCTAGTGAATTAGAAACATATGATGAAAAAGGAGATTTTTTAATTAAAATTAAAAAAGAAGGTTTTTTATACGATTATATTTATGGCTCTCATCCTTTTGATGTAGTTGGTTGGGATGGATATAATTATCCATATGCATTTTCAATACATGATTTTGAACCAATTACAGGTAGAGTACATCAGCCACCACCTGTTCACCAGACATTTGAAACTCCAGCATTTGTTATATGTTCATTTTGCCCAAGACTATACGATTATCATCCAGAATCAATTCCAGCTCCATATAATCACAGTAACATTGACTCAGATGAAGTGCTATATTATGTAGATGGTGATTTTATGAGTAGAAATGATGTTGAGATTGGACAAATAACTTTACATCCATCTGGAATTCCTCATGGCCCTCATCCTGGGGCATATGAGAGAAGTATTGGGAAAAAATCTACTGAAGAATTAGCTGTAATGGTAGATACATTTAAACCTCTTAAGTTAACCGAACAAGCAATGAATATTGAAATTAAAGAATATTATAAATCTTGGATGCATTAGTTATTTAAATATTGATGAAAAAAGAATTGAAAAATACAGAAGATGGAATAGAAAAAATATTCAAGAACGCAAAAGATTTTCTTCCTCTTTTAGGAACTGACCACATAGAATTTTATGTAGGGAATGCAAACAAGCAGCTCATTTCTATAAAACTGCGTTCGGATTTCAATCACTTGCCTATGCTGGTTTAGAAACTGGATTAAAAGATCGTGTTTCATATGTTTTAAAACAAGATAAAATAAGAATTGTACTAACTACTGCGCTAAATAGTGAATCAGAAATTGGGGAGCACGTTAAAAAACATGGAGACGGAGTTAAAGTTATTGCTCTTTGGGTAGATGATGCCAAAAAATCATATGAAGAAACTATCAAAAGAGGAGCAGTATCCTATTTAAAGCCAACTCTTGAAAGTGATGAGTTTGGAAAAGTTGTTAAATCTGGCATCTATACATATGGAGAAACTGTTCACTTATTTATTGAACGAAAAAACTACAATGGTCATTTTCTTCCTGGTTTTGTCAAATGGGATTCTGATTACAACTCCAAAAGCGTTGGTCTAAAATATATAGATCATATGGTGGGAAATGTAGGTTGGGGAGAAATGAATACTTGGGTAAAATGGTATGAAGAAGTTATGGGGTTTGTGAATTTTCTATCCTTTGATGACAAGCAAATCCATACTGATTATTCAGCTTTAATGAGTAAGGTAATGAGTAATGGTAATGGAAGAATAAAATTTCCTCTAAATGAGCCTGCAAAAGGTAAAAAAAGATCTCAAATTGAAGAATATTTAGATTTTTACGAGAGCCCTGGAGTACAACATATTGCAATTGCTACTGATGATATCGTAAAAACAGTTAAAGAGTTGAAGGAAAGAGGTGTTGAGTTTTTATCTGCTCCACCAAAAGAATACTACAAAGATATTCCAAATAGGCTTGGAAGTCATATGGAGATAATGAATGAAGACATTGATGAGCTAGAAAAATTAGCAATTTTAGTGGACGCTGATGAAGATGGATATCTATTACAAATTTTTACAAAAACACTGGAAGATAGGCCAACCTTATTTTTTGAAATTATTCAAAGAATGGGAGCTAAAGGGTTTGGCGCAGGAAACTTTAAAGCATTGTTTGAATCCATTGAAAGAGAACAACAAAATAGAGGAACACTATAAATTATATGAGTAAAAAACTAAATAATGATACTTTGAAAGCGCTTTCTGAAAAGGGACTTAATACTGATGTTTTCATGGAAGGTATCCAAAGCGCTAAGCCTCTTACTTATTGGGATTATATTCAGCCAGAAGCATTAATAAATCTTCAAGTTCAAAGAACTGATCTTCCAGATGAGATGGTTTTTATTGTTTATCACCAAATCAATGAACTACTTTTCAAAATGATTCTATGGGAAATTGAACAGGTTGCTTTTCGAAAAGATTTAAAAGCAAAGTTTTTTTCTGAAAGATTAGGTAGAATAAGTGGTTACTTTGATATGCTTTGTAGTTCATTTAGAATTATGAAAGATGGAATGGAATTAAAGCAGTATATGAAGTTTAGAAAAACTTTAGCTCCTGCAAGTGGATTTCAAAGTGCACAATATAGAATGATAGAATTTGCTAGTACTGATCTTATAAATTTAATTGACTACCGGTTCAGGAAAACGATAAATCGAAATACTCCATTTAAACATGCTTTTGAACATTTATACTGGCAAGCTGCAGGAAAAAATCATGAAACAGGTGAGAAAACCACAATGATTAATCTGTTTGAAAAAAAATATTTGAGCGTATTTATTGATTTCATGAAAAAATATAACAATAAAAACCTTTGGTGTATTTTTGAAAATCTTCCAACAAAGGAAAAAAATAATGTAGAGCTACTTAACTCTATGAGACATTTTGACCATACGGTAAATGTTAAATGGGTAATGGAGCACTATAAGACCGCATCAAAATATTTAGATGGAGCACAAAAAGCAGAAAAAGCAACAGGAGGAAGTGATTGGAAGAAATATATGCACCCTAAGTACCAAAAAAGAACTTTTTTTCCTAAATTATGGACAACAGAGGAAATTAAAAATTGGGGTGAACAAAACTTAGAAGGTTACAAAATACTTAGTAATTTTAAAGAATTAGAAATTTGAATTATGGAAGATGAAATTAAATTAAAAGAATTTCAGCAAAAAATTGATGCTAATATTAAAATTGAACCTAAAGATTGGATGCCAGAAAAATATAGGCAAACTTTAATACGTCAAATTTCTCAACATGCTCATTCGGAAATAATTGGAATGCAGCCTGAAGGGAATTGGTTGACAAGAGCTCCTAGTCTAAGAAGTAAAAAAATATTGATGGCTAAAATTCAGGATGAAGCTGGTCACGGCCTTTATCTTTACTGTGCGGCAGAAACATTGGGAGTTAAAAGAGAGCAATTTTTACAGTGGCTTCACGAGGGAAAAGCGAAGTATTCTAGTGTTTTTAATTACCCTACATTAACATGGGCAGATATGGGAGCTGTTGGTTGGCTAGTAGATGGAGCCGCTATTGTAAATCAAGTTTCTTTGCAGGGAACTTCTTATGGACCATACGCTAGAGCTATGGTGAAAATATGTATGGAAGAAAGCTTTCACCAAAGGCAGGGTTTTGAGATAATGGTTGAATTAGCAAAAGGAACTAAGGAACAAAAACAAATGGCACAAGATGCTTTGAATAGGTGGTGGTGGCCGTCTGTTATGATGTTTGGACCACATGATTCTGAAAGTGCTCATTCAAACCAATCTTTAAAATGGAAGATTAAAAGAGCATCTAATGATGAGCTAAGACAGAGTTACATAGATAAAACTATTGAACAAGGTCATCATTTAGGACTAACTTTTCCTGACCCAAATCTTAAATTTAATGAAACAACTAAACATTATGACTACTCTCCTATTGATTGGGACGAATTTTGGAATGTTGTTAAAGGTAATGGTGCGGGGAATAAACTTAGATTAAAACATCATATAAAAGCGCATGAAGATGGGAAATGGGTCAGAGAAGCTGCAAAATCTTATGCACAAAAACAAAATTTAATTCGAAAATCAGCTTAATATGGATAATGATGACCAAGGTATTTTATGGGAAGTTTTTATTCAAGTAAAGGCTGGAAGACCATATAAACATATTGGGAGTTTACATGCTTATGATAAAGTAATGGCAATGCAGTCAGCTAGAGATCTTTATACAAGAAGAAGTGAAGGGAATGGTATTTGGATTGTAAAAGCAGATGATATAGTTTCTTCAGAATCAAGGGATGGAGAAGCTTTTTTTGACCCTTCAAATGATAAAGTTTACAGACATCCCACTTTTTATAAAATTCCAGACGGGGTAAAGCATATTTGATGAGAAATGAACTTATAGATTATTGCTTAAGAATTGGTGACTCCTCACTTATATTAAGCCATAGAATTGCTGAGTATTGTAGTAAAGCTCCATTATTAGAAGAAGATTTAGCAATTACTAATGTCGGCTTAGATTTACTTGGACAGGCAGAAAACTTCTTGACTTATGCTGCAGAAATTAAAGGTAATACCAATGCGGATAATCTTACTTTTAAAAGGAGAGAGCAAGATTTCAGATGTTTACATTTAGTTCAAACTCCTAATACAGATTTTGCATTTATTCTAGCTAGACAATTTCTTATTGATGTCTATCATAAACTATTATTTAGTAAACTAGTAAAGAGTGAAGACTTAACCATCTCTGGAATTTCAAAAAAAGCTATTAAAGAAATCAATTATCATTTTCAAAGAAGTAGTGATTGGATTAAAAGACTTGGACTTGGAACTGAAGAAAGTAATAAACGTTTACAGAATGCAATTAATGTACTTTGGATGTATACTGATGAGCTTTTTATTGACAATGAAACGGATCTAATTATGTCTAAGAATAATATTGGACCTTTAAGTAGTAGTCTTAAAATAGAGTGGACCAAGATTGTTAACTCTGCGCTTAATTCTTCTGAAATTACAACACCAGAGAGTGATGTCTATTCTTTAAGGTATGGTAAAGATGGATTTCATACAGAGTATCTAGGATATATCTTAGCTGAAATGCAACATTTGCCCTTGCTTTACCCGGATGCAAAATGGTAAACTTCTCAGTTGCTTGATAATTAGTTTAATTAATTATAACATCATTAAGCTCTTTGATACGGTCTTCAATTATAAAATTATTAAAAACACGTTTTTTACTAGCTTCTCCCATTTCTTGGATTAAACTTGAGTCATTTGCCAATGTCAAAACATGATTTGCAAATTTACTTGTGTCGGGAAATGGGGCCAAAAATCCCGTCTCTTTATCCTTAATAA
>Ga0209602_1004542_pt1 | contig 10092 bp, 10 predicted proteins | sample COGITO_mtgs_1205_3_FD_184810 | JGI IMG/M metagenome (GOLD analysis project Ga0209602, IMG submission 184810) | Pelagic marine microbial communities from North Sea - COGITO_mtgs_120524 (SPAdes) (version 2) | ecosystem: Environmental > Aquatic > Marine > Epipelagic ...
TGAAAAAACCACTCGAAACAGTGAAGGCTATTCATTTAAAGAGGTGAAACTGCGATGAGCGCTCAAAGTGTAGGTTGTGTACTTTGCGCACATAAAAATAAAACCTCTAATACAACAACAAATACGTCTAATTGTTGTAATAGTTTTACCAGAACATACACAAAGTACACTAACTACATTCCATGGCCTACACCATGTGAAGTGGCAGAAGAAATGTTAACAATGGTGAGTTGCGAACACCAAGCAGCATCAGGTCTCAATTTGTCAGCATTTGATTGGGCAGAGCATTGCCTCAAGCAAGAACGAAAGATTAAAGAAGACTATAACTGCGCAGAGTATGTTTGGCGCCAGTGGACCGTAAGATAACTTATGAGATATGGTTTAGATATAAATAATTCATATCTTCCACAATGGGTTTTGTTTTGTCATTCATCAAAATTAAGGGTCAACCAATGGGACGTCAAGTTTGTCTGACAATGCCATTTCAACTTCATTTCGACGTAAAGCCACCGTCCGCCATAAGCAGTTGACCGGTAACGAAGTTCGACGCCTCTGAGCACAGAAACACGAGTGGGCCGTCCAAGTCGCCTTCTTGTCCGTTCCGCCCGATGCAGGTCTGAGCGGCGTTATGGGCCGTGAGGACAGGATCGTTGAAAACGGCTTGGGTAAGCGCCGTCGAGAAGAAACCCGGGCCGATGGCGTTGGCATTGATCCCATGAGGAGACCAGGCTTCAGCCATTGCGCGGGTCAGCTGTACAATCCCGCCTTTGCTGGCTCCGTAAGCAATGCCGGCCGGAAAAGCACGGAGGCTCTGCACGGAGGCGTAGTTAACGATCCGTCCCCACCCCCGCTCGATCATCGCAGGCACCAACTTCTGAGACAGTGCGAAGGGTGCGGTCAGGTTAACCGCTAAAGTCGCATCCCAGCCTTCGTCGGTAACCTGATCGGCAACCTGTCGAAGGTTTAATCCGGCAGCATGCACCACGATATCAGGCATTCCAAACGGGGCCGCAATTCGGTCCACCAGCGCTTCTAATCCCACCCGGTCTGCCACGTCGCCCGTCACTGCGGCGATTTGCTCGCTTTCGAGCGTCACCAGTACTTCAGATCGTCGCGCTACGGCCACGACCTTTGCTCCGTGGCGTGCGAGAGCCAACGCCCCTTGACGTCCGAGGCCCGACGAGGCCCCGGTCACGACCGCGATTTTCCCTTCAAGACTAAAGATATTGTCCATTTTGTTCCTTCATCTCCAGTTGGAAAAAGTGCCCTGGAAAACCTGTTTCATGCTCTCGAAGACGGTTGGGCCAGACAGATAGGTCGCCTGTCGTTGGCGCATCGGCATTCGAATCGTCTGATGCTCATTGGCGTCTTCATTTATAGATGTCTGGAAGGAGAGCAGTCGAAATCCAGGGAATGTAAGCGATCAACAGGACAACAATTATCATGAAGAACACGAAAGGCACCGCTTGGACAGCAATCTTCAAAATCCCCTCACCGGTCAATCCCGAAACAACGAAGAGGTTGAGACCCAGTGGCGGTGTAATGAAGCCGACGCCAAGTGACGTAATCATCAAGATGCAGAATTGAATTTCATTCATTCCAATGTCGTCGGCCAAAGGCTTGAGGATAGGAGCCAGAATAACTATATTCGGCGTAGCTTCCATCATACACCCTGCAAGGATCAGAATACCGATCATCAAGAGGATTAGTATCCAAGGCTCCGAAGACAAACTTGTCGCCGCTTCAACGAAACCTTGTGGCACACCCAAAATCGCAAGCGCCTGTGCCAAGGGCAGTGAAAAGGCGATAATGGGAAGGATGACGCCGTTCACCTTTGCTGATGACACGAGCATGGCCGGGAAATCTGCAAGCTTTAGCGTACCGATGATGAAGCCCAAGACAATCGTTACGACCACTGCAATGGCACCCGCTTCGGTTGGTGTCAGTTGGCCCGAGAAGATGCCATAGAAGATGATCCCCGGCACGATAAAAGCGTACCATCCAGATTTAAGCGATACCCACAACTGCTGCGACCAGGCTTGAAAACTGATATTACCGCCGCCTTCCCAACCATAAATTCGGTTCATAACGATATTCGTGATCAGGATCGAGAGCAGAACCACCGTTCCAGGGATCAAAGCGGCCAGAAACAAGGTCGATGAGCTGATGCCCAGCACAAGGCCGATCACGATATAGGCAATGGACGGTGGGATCAGGATACCCGTACAGGCGCCTGCGGCGACAAGAGCGCAGGCATAGGGGCGTGGATATCCTGATTCGACAAGGCGCGAGATGGTCATGCGACCAACCGCAGCGGCCCCTGCCGCATCTGACCCTGAAATGGCTGCAAACATCCCACAGACAAGAACGGTGGCTGAGCCAAAGCCGCCCCTTGCCCAGTTCGTCAGCGCCTCAGCGATGTCGAGAAATTTGCGGCTGAGCCCGGTCCGCACGAGCACATCGCCAGTAAGGATGAAAAGCGGGATCGCCGTTAGGGCAAAGTGGTCAATCCCGTGAAAGAGCGATTCCCCTACAAGGCTGAGCGGCAGCGCACCGGATAACAAAAGCATAGCGATAGCCGCTATTCCGATAGCGGCCCAAACAGGTACTGCCAAGGCCACGAGGAGTACGAAGATGAGCACGGAACCATAAAAGTCCAACCCCAGTTCTGTAGCGCGTTCCAAATTATTCCAAAGCATTTTTTATCCTTCAAAAAGGGGGTTGCCTTCGAAAACGGGTTTGCCCAAACGAAGGTTGCGCATGTCACGCAAGAGGGATTGAATGAGACGTAAGGTGACAAGAGCGAAGCCGATAGGTATGGCCGCCAAAAAGAACACCTGACTGATCCGCAACCCGTGGGTCACTGACCCAAATTTCCAGGCCACATGAACAGCCTCCAATGACCAGTATAGAGCAATCAGAGCGACACCCAGCATGACTAGATCACCAAAGATATAGACTAATGCCTTCATGCGTGAGGGGATGTAGTGCAAGATCACGTCGATTCGGATATGAGACCGCTCCTTTACCGCTGCGGCGGCTCCGATCCAGGCAAGGTAAATGAATGCGTAGCGCACGATTTCCTCTCCCCAGATCGAGGAGTAAGACAAGAGTTCTCGCCTGATGACCTCCACGAACATTGTGCCGACAAGAACCACATAGAAGACAAGAAGGAGCCATTTCTCTCCGTTTTTGTCGATTGCCTTGATTGTGTTGGTTCCAGACTCTAATTCCGGAAATTTTTCAGCTTGCAAAAGAGCGCGAGTCGTTTCGCGCTGCAAGATTGCGGCTACGAAAAAGATGGAGGCAACAAGCAAAGCTACCATCTCTGCGACGTCCCCCATAAACGGCGCAGAGAACCGCGCCCCGGTGTATACATTCGCAGCAAAGATTACAAAAATCAGCCCTGAGATGATAAATGCCATTCTAGTTCCTTCCCTTTTTAGGCCCACTCCCGAGTGCGCCATGCGTTGTAGTTCGTATTTCTTACATAGAAAATGTTCTTGTTCTGTTAGTTTACAGAAGCGCGATTGCCCCTGCGCACAAGGGTTTTGGCACCGATAAATTAAAGGTGGACAAAAATCCTCCCATCCCGCACTTCGACTTCATAGGTCGTTAGGTCCACACAGACTGGAGCAGAAAGAGCCTTGCCGGTCATGATGTTGAAACGGCCCTGATGCAGCGGACATTCGATCACATTATCGATAACGAGCCCTTCTTCTAGGTGCTGCGCTTCATGTGTGCACATTCCGTCCGTACAGAAGAAGCCATTTGGGGTGTTGTATATCGCAAAAGTATTGTCTTCGTGTTCCCACCGGATCAGATCTTCTTCATCAATGTCCGACGTTGCGCACGCTTCAACCCATTTAGCCATTTTTTTACCTCTGTTTTATTTGTCCGTTGATCCGGAGTTTTAGCTGTGTCCGACCGATAATCGAAATGTCGGTCGACCTTTTTTCGGTGTAACCCATAACGTAACGCGAGTTTAAGAATTTGAGACGTTCGCCCAAGTCACGCCATCCTTATTGGAGATTTTTGTCAGGATTTCACCATGCACCTTCGGATAGCTCTCACCAACGGGATGCAGCTTGTCCTTCACAGACTCATGCATTTTGCCAAGAGCATGAAAAGGAACCATCGGGCACAAGTGGTGCTCGGCGTGGTAAGGCATATTCCAGAAAAGGAAGTAAACAATGCGCGAGGTTTTTGTGGTGCGGGTATTGGTTAGCAAATTGGGCCCTTCTTCGCATTCGCCATGTTCTGACAGACGGATCCAGCGCATCATTGGCTCACCTAGAAAGCGTGGTAGAACCCATAGCCACAGCGCCAAAAGGCTTTGATAATAGATTGACGCGATGAAGACAGTCACATAGATCGCAAGAATGATCCGAGCTTCGCGGGTAGCGCGTGGCACTTCGCTTGTTGGTATGAAGTATTTCTGCTTTTCCGCGATATTGCCAAAAGGATGTTTAAGCATCCATGTCAGGCCACGCTTCCAGAACGCAAAGGCCGATACATAGACCACATAATCAACCACGGTCATCTTCTCGGGCAGCATATCCGGGTCTTTGCCGCGGATCTGCGTGTAGGTGTGGTGCGTTGCATGGTAATAGCGAAAGAAGGTAGGTGGGACCATATAGATCAAGCAAACAATCCAATAGACTGTCTCATTGAGCCAGCGTGAGCGAAATGGGGTGCCATGGCTGCATTCGTGACATGGAGCAAAAAGAAACGCCAGAACTGCAGCATGCATCACAATCGTCGGAATGACCCACCAGGTACCTAGTGTCTGGTAAACGAGAAAGCCGGTTATAGCCATAGCACCCATATGCCCCACAAAATTTATGATTCCTGGAAGGTCGGAGCGCTTCATATATTGTTTGAGTTCTTTCTTAGAGATTACTTGATCTCGTCCGAACGCCAGTGTTGAATCTGTACTTGTAGTAGTCATGTCTTGGCTTCTCTTTCTTATTAAGTTCAGGCTGTGATAAGTTAAGATTTCACAGTTTAGATTATTTATCAAAATCAAAAGACAGCTTTACAGATCAAGAAATTTGATCTATGGAGTTGAATGCGTAATTATATTCCATCGATCAACAATCTACGTGCATTTGAAGCGGCTGCCCGACTGGGCGGATTCAATCTAGCGGCAGATGAATTGAATCTGAGTCCACCGACCGTAAGCTATCGTATCTCCAAGCTTGAAAGCGATCTAGAGGTTCTCTTGTTTGAGAGACTAACTCGGCGCATTGCGCTCACAAAAGACGGCGAAGCGTTTCTCCCTTTCGTAGCCACCGCACTCAAGCAGTTGCAAGAAGGCATGATAAAACTAGGTAACGACACCAAACGCTCGATCAAGGTTACTCTCAGCAGTTATCTTGCGATGCGGTGGCTTTCACCGCGGCTGGCACACTGGTCTGCGCGCAATCCCAATGTCAGTATTCACCTTGACCACGACATGCGCAAAGGGGCTGAAGAAAGTGATGTTGTTATTTACTGGAGTAGAGATGCGGTAGAGCGGCAAAGTGCTCAGCTCCTGTTCGCAGTTGATATGACAGTGTATTGTTCGCCTAAAATCGCGGCCACACTCAAAACGCCCGAAGATGTGCTGAAATATCCGCTGCTGAAAATGCCACCACATATGGACACTTTTGCGGATTGGCTAAAGATTTGCGGAGTCGAGGAAACGCCTGATACAACGACACTGTTAATGACGGACTCAAACGTACGCGTCAAAGCCGCAGTGGACGGTGTGGGCGTCATGATGGGCAACAAACTCGCAAATCCCGAGCTCAAAGCCGGACTTCTCGTTAAGCCTTTCGATATCGACCTCGTTGGCGCTGGTTTCTTTTGTAGAAGTCAGTCCAACTCACCCGATCTCGCTGATCGGTTTGTCCAATGGCTCAAGAAAATGTCCGCTATTGAGGATTAAGTCTGCTCAAGACCATCCATCATCTTGTCGAATTCCTCATCTGAAATTTTCACTAGCTGCCCATCGCCGGGAAATGCACCAGATTGCACATCTTGTGCAAACTCTTGGTATCCTGCGATCCGATCCTGCTGCAGTCGGTCATATTCCGCTTTGAAGTTTCGATATGCTTTAGCATGGCGCGGCAGGCGGCCGACAGTTTCGCCAAATATGTCGCTGGAAAACAGATACTGCACATCGCAACCAGCCCCCGCACCCATCGAGATAGTCAGGAGCTGAGATCTGCGCGCGATTTCGCTGGCCACTCGGTCAGGGACGACCTCCAACTCGACAGCGAAGGCCCCCGCGTTCTCAAGATCCTTAATTTGTTGGAACAGGGACAGTGCTTGTTTCGCAGTTTTACCGACAGCGCGGAAACCACCTGTCCAGCTCGCTTTTGCCGGAACTAGCCCAAGGTGGCCGCAGACAGCGATGCCCTGCTTGGCCATTGCCTCAACAAAATCCAAGCTTTGGGCCGAGTAAATAATATCAGCACCGCATTCGATGGCTGCAAATGCAGAAGAGAGGCACTGCTCCGCCGAAGTAATCTGCCCGTACTTTAAACCAAACCGATAGTTAGTGTTTGGCGCGGCCGACGGTATATTGCGTGTCTCTGGCGTGAATGGCCCACACAGTATGTCAATGCCAGCCGCTTCAGCGGCGGTGGCTTGTTCCGCTGATGTGACGTGAACCATGGTGAGTTGCGGTTTATCTGTTCGGTTTTGTAGATCTAATAAAGTCAATTTTTTCATAGTTGTACATTTCCTGTTTCTGACGCGGTGATAAATTTTTATGCTTGGAGGGAGATAACTGTTTAAGTTGCCTAGCCTTTCAACGCACTTAGCACTGTTTTCTTTAAAGGTGTCTGCTCATCCGAAAGCGCATCCCGATCGATTGGCAACTTGGCCTTCAGCAATTTTCGCATCAACAGCATCTCTCGTTTTGCGTTAATGCTTATGGCACCTACAGGGTGGTTCCCATCCATCTTAACCATCAGAAATGGGCCCTCACCAGGTGTGCCGCGCGTTATCGAATTGTCCCAATCCAGCGGTTGCCCAATGATCTGCAGATTCATGTTGTCTTGATCAGACCAGAACCATGGCGGCTCGCATTCCGGGGCTTCTTGATCTGTGATCGCGGCCGCCACTAGGGCAGCCTGAGCTTCGGCGTTCTGCCAACTCTCAGTACGAAAACTACAACTATTGGGGGCAACCTTTCGGCACGCTACATCACCAATGGCATAAATCGCGGGATCAGAGGTCTTACACAGGTCGTTGACGACGATGCCATTTTCTACAAGTAAGCCAGCCCGTTCAGCCAATTCGGTCTCCGGAAGAATACCGACACCGACCACCACCAGATTAGCCACGACCACTCCGCCATCGCTTAGAACAACTTGCTCCACAGCTCTAACGCCTTGTAGGCATTCTACGCATTTGCCAAGGACAATCTTGATCCCTCGTTCTGCATGGCGCTTTGCAACCAGATCACCGATATTCTTGGGTACGGCACGACCCATCAGTCTGTCAGCCGCCTCTATTACGGTGACGTCTACGCCTAGGCTCCGCGCGCTCGCCGCGACTTCGAGCCCTATGAACCCGCCGCCTACAACGACCAACCGCGTTGCATTATTCAGCTTTTCCCGAAGAGCTTTCGCGTCTTTCATAGTCTTAAGATAGAGGATATTCTTTAAATCTGCGCCCAGCGCGTTCAAGTGTCGAAGCCGCCCGCCCGTAGCAATGATCAGGCTGTCGTAAGGCACATCAGTCCCACATGACAGAACGACGCTTTGCGCCAGACGGTCAATCCAAATCACTTCAGAATTTGTCATAAGCGTGATATCGTTTTGACTATACCAGTCATTTTCGAACAGAAACGTATCAGCTTCGGAACCTGCCGTTAGCAATACGCCTTTCGAGAGCGGCGGGCGTTCGTAGGGCGCGTCCCCTTCTTTACCTATCAGCGTGATTTTTGCCGTATATCCGAAATGGCGGAGTCGTTCTGACGCGCGGCCCCCCGAGTGCCCCGCACCAATGATGACCACCCCATGACAGGCGGTCGATTTTCCTGAAGCCATGATTGTTTCCTTTTGATTATCTCCAACCCAACGGGTTGTCATGTGTTTGGCATCACAAAAGCAATTGATGGCAAACGATCGACTGCTGCATGCTCACACACACAGCAGTCGGCCCATCTATCAGACGTCGTGGACGTAATACTTTCCACGTGTGTTTGCGGCTTCGTTCAAAAGATCGAAATTGGCAATCGATCCCGCAAGTTTCACCTTGAACGGATTCCAATCCGGCAACTGGTGACCTGCACGTGCCACCCATTGTGCCATTTCATCATCGTTTGGAATATAGAACTGAACGCCTGAGCGACCCAGATCATACCTACAGAAAGCACGTGACGCTGGAACTTTCGCCAGGTTTTGATGGGCAGTCACCTCAGATGCGAACGTAATACCTTCCTGCACGTCTCCCGGTAGCGAATTGAACCATTTTAGGTTACATGAATAAACCTGCGTGTTCGGAACCGTCTGGGCAAAAGTCACCCAAGACAAGATCGTGTCAAAGCCAAAAATTTGTAGACCTTGAACTGACGGGTCCAATGCATCGGCAACACCCTGCTTGATCGCACTGGGTGTTTCGCCCCATGCGACAGGCGTTGGGTTAGCACCCAAGAGACGATAGAGTTGCGACAGGATTTCCGAACCTGGAATGCGCATCTTAATGCCCTTAAGGTCATCTGGCGTGCGAATAGGTTTATCGAAACCGCGGCGCAGCGCAATCGTTCGAGGATCAGTCGTTACATACCACAGAGCCTTAAATCCGCGCGCCTCGATACTGGGGTTGACGAGGTCAGCCCATTGGGGCGAATTGACGAGGTTCACGGATTGCTGGTTTTTTCCGCACCAATAAGGAATGTTCATCAAATCCACAATCGGGGCAAAAGGCGCGAAATTGGCGAGAGAATGCTGTGCGCATTGAATCGTATTCGATTGAACACTTTGCGCCAGCGCACTGCCAACCCCCAATTCGCCGCCTGGGGCAAGCTGAACATATACCTTCCCGTTGGTCATATTCTGTATGTTCTCTTTGAAATCCAGCTGCATCAAAGGAACGCTACGAGAAGCGCCAAGCACATAAGGCGTAGCTATTATCATCGTGTGATCAGCCGCTTTCTTGCGCTCCTTTTCCTCAGACCTGGTTTGCGCCATTGCTGGACCTGACAAGAGCGCTCCAGACGATGCAGCTATCAGTGCTGTGGTGAATCCGTACTTACCTACAGCGCCAAAAAACGCTCTTCGTTCCATGGATGCAACTGCATCCAGTGGTTCATCAATCTTCATTTTTATCCTCCTTAAATTACAGGTCTTAATAGGCTCATTTTTGACACCTATGCTTTTCTCATTAGCATCCTGTTGCCATAAAATAAGTCACCGTCCAGTGAGATAATCAATAAAAATAAACTGATAGATAGGTTTAGTTTTTCTATCTATACTACAGATCTCTATAAGCGATAGTTGATCCACTACACTTCTCAGCTTTAGGACAGACAAGCTAGATCCGCTCAAATTGGTTACCCGGGATGTTACTTTTAAAAAGTGTAAAAATAGAACAAGTGATGGTAGCCTTTCTCTAAAGAAAGGGATTTCAAGTAAATCATTTAAAGCTATCTACAGTGCAAAAAGGAATAAGACTATCTATGATGGTGAGCTAAAATTAGAGGGTTTAAGATTTTAGATAAATGTCAAAGGACCAGCTCCATGGAATTACATTCGTGGAGGTGGAGTAATAAATCACGCATTAGACCGAATATTGGGCAATGATCAAAATGGTTGTACATTTGAAGCAAGAAGATGAGATGCTCGATTGGGCGTATAGTCACTGATTGGTACTCCAGACACGCTTATTTCGAGTCTGAGAGTCTATTTCGAGGGGTTTTCTTTGCGGCAATGAGGGCAGTATCCGTTGCGGTTAGATGCTAACATTTGATCTGGAGAAGCATACCACTCATGACTTTTATCTTCTGTGCATTGCCACCAAACTTTTTTGCCTGAGCGATAACTAATATCTTCTGCTTTGAATGGTACATTCAACTTTGGATGCCACATTAAAGCC
>Ga0209602_1004543_pt1 | contig 10091 bp, 7 predicted proteins | sample COGITO_mtgs_1205_3_FD_184810 | JGI IMG/M metagenome (GOLD analysis project Ga0209602, IMG submission 184810) | Pelagic marine microbial communities from North Sea - COGITO_mtgs_120524 (SPAdes) (version 2) | ecosystem: Environmental > Aquatic > Marine > Epipelagic ...
ACTAAACCTCCTGTAAAAGACTCAAAAAGTATAATTTTTCCACCAAGTTCAGTAATTTTATGAATTACCTCCATAGCACTCATATGATCAATACCAGGATCTACGCCAATTTCATTCATAAATACTAATCCTCTTTTTTCTGCCTCGCTATTTAGTTCTTTCATCTCTGGAGAAATGTATGAAGCAGTGACCATGTGTTTTTCAAAATGGAGACAATCTTTAGCTACTTCAATATGAAACCTAGCGGGTAACATAGAAACTACGATATCAGCTTTTTGTATTTCTTCTCTTCGTTGAATTTTATTAAAAACATCAAATTGTAATGCAGAGGAGTTAGGATGATTTCTAGCACTAGTCTTTGCGTTCTCTAAAGAAATATCTGCAATTGTAATGTGTAACTTTTCAGCTGTTGATTTTTTTTGTAGGTAGTCTGTTAGGTATGAACAAGATTTTCCAGCTCCAATTACTAGGATGTTTCTCATTGTAGAATTATGTTTATTTTTGATTTACTTAATAAACGAAATTAAAAAAAAATAGACTGATTTAACTTCTTTTTACAATTAGATATGAACAAAAATTTAGCAATTACTTGCATCTTTGGATTGACAGCTATTATACTTGGAGCTTTTACCGCGCACGGATTACAAGATATATTAACTTCTAAAGAAATGAGTAGTTTAGAAACGGGTATTCGATATCAAATATATCATGTTGTTGTTTTATTGTTTGTAAATACATACACTCCTTTTTCAAATAAATTTAAAAACTATGTGAGTTATGTTTTTTTCTTTGGTATAGTTTTATTTTCAGGATCTATTTATGCGATTCATATTTTTAATTATTCTGCAAAAAGTATTTGGTTTGTGACACCATTAGGGGGGGTGTTTTTTATGATTGGTTGGTTGTTAATGATTCATTTTTTTCTTTTCAAAGTAATCAACAAAAAAAAGTGAATAAAATAATAACTGATTCTATCTTGTTTTAAAATTATGTTTAATTTTACTTCAAGTTTAATCAAACAAAAATTATTGATATGATAGATACAAATACGAAATCGATTTCGTTAAATAGTCTAGGAATAAATAGTTCAACAATCCATTATCAACTCACCTCAAATGAATTACATTCAATAATACTTCAAAAAAAACAAGGAAAAGAATCTAATCTTGGAGCGATCGCAATTAACACTGGAGAGTTTACAGGGAGATCACCAAAAGACCGCTTCATAGTAAAAGATGATGTTACTAAAGATGAGGTTTGGTGGGGAGATATTAATATTCCTTTCAGTACAGATAACTTTGATAAGTTATATGACAAGGTAACTTCATATCTATCAGAAAAAGAAATTTTTGTAAGAGATAGCTATGCTTGTGCAGATCCCAATTATAAGCTAAATATCAGAGTAGTAAATGAGTACCCCTGGAGTAATATGTTTGCTTACAATATGTTTTTACGACCATCAACTGAAGAGTTGATTAATTTTTCACCAGAATGGATTGTTATTAATGCACCTGGTTTTATGGCTAATCCAGAAATAGATGGAACAAGACAACATAATTTTGCGGTTTTAAACTTTACAAAAAAAATTGCTTTAATTGGAGGTACTGGTTATACTGGAGAGATTAAAAAGGGAATCTTTTCTGCTCTAAACTTTATTCTACCGGTATTTAAAAATACTTTACCTATGCATTGTTCTGCAAATGTAGGTAAAGAAGGAGATACTGCTATTTTCTTTGGTTTGTCTGGAACCGGAAAAACAACTCTTTCAGCAGATCCCGAAAGAAAATTAATAGGAGATGATGAACATGGTTGGACAAATGAAAATACTGTCTTTAACTTTGAAGGCGGTTGTTATGCAAAAGCAATAGATCTATCTGAAGATAAAGAACCGGAAATTTATCACGCTATTAAAAAAGGCGCAATTTTAGAAAATATTGTGATGAATGATATTGGGCAAATTGATTTTTCAGATACTTCCGTAACACCTAACACAAGAGTAAGTTATCCTATTGAACACATAGAAAATATTCAACAACCATCTATTGGAAAAAATCCAAAGAACATCTTTTTTCTAACCGCAGATGCCTTCGGTGTACTCCCTCCAATCTCTAAATTAACTCCCAGTCAGGCAGCCTACCATTTTATATCTGGATATACAGCAAAAGTTGCAGGAACAGAAGCAGGAGTAACAGAACCTGTTCCAAGTTTTTCAGCATGTTTTGGTGCTCCATTTATGCCACTTCATCCTACCCGTTATGCAGAAATGTTGAGTAAGAAAATGAAAGAAGCAGGAGTAAATGTTTGGTTGGTCAATACCGGATGGTCTGGAGGTCAATATGGAGTTGGAAAAAGAATGGCTTTAAAATATACAAGGGCAATGATTACAGCTGTTTTAAAAGGAGATTTAGGAAACTATACGTATGAAGATTATCATATACACTCTGTTTTTGGTGTTGCACAACCAAGAAGATGTTCAGGAGTTCCTTCATCAGTTTTAAGTCCAAGAACTACATGGAACAATGACGATGCTTATTATAAAACTGCGTTTAAGCTTTCTAATGCCTTTAGGAAAAACTTTAAGCAGTTTGAAGAGTTTGCAAATGAAGAAATAAGAAGAGGTGGTCCTCAACGTTACGCTCTTTAAGAGTAATTACCCACTGTAAAAAGCACTCTGAAGTTTACTTTTTTGTGAATTCTTTTGTCTACTTTTAGAAGTTAAATAGTAAAGTTAATTATGAGAAATTATTTTATACTGTTTTACATCTTATTGTTTACTGCCTGTACAAAGACAGCAAATACCTCGAAAGAACAGACAAATGATGTTATTCAGTTGCCAACATTAAACTTGAATCAAGCACAGCGATTAATTAATTTACCGATAAGCTGTGTTGATACAGAATATCCTAACAAACTAGGACAGACCATAGGGAGTGAAGAGGACTTAAAATCTCCTAAAGAGCTTCATCCTGCATTTTACGGTTGTTTTGATTGGCATTCTTCTGTTCACGGTCATTGGAGTATGGTTTCATTACTCAAACAATTCCCAAGATTAGAGAATAATACTGCTATAAAAAACAAGTTGTTAGAACATATATCTGAAGAAAATATATTAAAAGAGGTTAATTATTTTCAGGGAAAGCATAACAAAAGTTATGAGAGAACTTATGGTTGGGCTTGGGTTTTAAAATTAGCAGAAGCACTCCATACATGGGATGATAAAATTGCAAGAGAATTAGAGGATAATCTTCAACCTCTTACTGATTTAATTGTTCAAAAATATTTAGATTTTATTCCAAATCTAAATTATCCAGTTAGAGCTGGAGAACATCCTAATACTGCTTTTGGATTAACTTTTGCATGGGATTATGCTTTAGTTGTAGGTGATGAATCTATGCTTGAAATGATAAAAAATAGCGCTAGAAAATTTTATTTAAATGATTCAGACTGTCCAATCTCTTGGGAGCCCAGTGGTTATGATTTTTTATCGCCTTGTTTGCAGGAAGCAGCAATAATGAAGCGAGTATTGCCTCGAAAAGTATTTATAAATTGGTTTGCTAACTTCTTGCCTCAATTAAAAGATATTAACTATCAATTAGCAGTTGGTGAGGTTTCAGATAGAACAGACGGAAAATTGGTGCACTTAGATGGTGTAAATTTTTCTAGAGCATGGGCTTTGTTTGACATTGTTAAGGATTTACCATCCTACAATCATTTAAAAAAGATCGCTTATGAGCATATTAACTATTCTTTGCCTAACGTTGTTGGTGATTCCTACGAAGGAGGTCATTGGTTGGGGAGTTTTGCTATTTATGCATTAAATTCTGCATCAAATGACTAAGAATTGGTTTAAAAATTCAGGCCCAGGAACTCTTGTAGCTGCTGCATTTATAGGGCCAGGAACCGTTACTTTATGTACATTAGCAGGAGTTAATTTTGGCTTTCATTTACTTTGGGCCATGGTATTGTCCATTTTAGCTACCATTGTATTACAAGAAATGGCTTCTCGTTTGGGAATCATATCACAAAAAGGCTTGTCTGAGGTCATTAGAGCTGAAATTAAACACCCAATAATCAATAAATTAATAATGCTGCTTATTTTGTCGGCAATTGTTGTAGGAAATGCTTCCTATGAGGCAGGGAATATTAGTGGAGGTATATTAGGATTAGAAACTATTACAGGAGAATTAAGAATTGCTTTGGGAAACTATTCACTCAATATATTGAGTTTTGTGGTTGGAATTATAGCCTTTATATTACTTTACATAGGGAATTATAAATTTCTGGAAAGAGTATTGGTAATGCTAGTAATCATTATGAGTATCTCTTTTTTAATTACGGCTTTTTTAACAAAACCAGCTATTTCTGATATATTAAAAGGTGCTCTAACCCCATCATTTCCTGAAGGCAGCTTATTAACAATACTAGGCTTAGTAGGAACTACTGTAGTGCCCTATAATTTATTTTTACATGCATCTTTAGTCAAAGAAAAATGGAATAACCCTAAAGATTTAAAAGCGGTAAGAAAAGATACTATTATTTCTATTGCTTTGGGAGGACTTGTTTCCATGGCTATCATTATTTCAGCCTCATCTATAGGTTTGGGAGAAATTTCTAGTGCAGCAGACTTAGCGAAAAGTCTAGCGCCTTTGTATGGAGATTTTGCAAGTTATTTTTTAGGGATTGGGTTATTTGCTGCAGGAATTACCTCAGCAATTACTGCACCTTTAGCCGCAGCATATGTAGCCAGAGGATGTTTTGGATGGGAATCTGGACTAAAATCAAAACAATTTAGAGCTGTCTGGTTTCTAATCTTATTATTAGGTGTTGTATTTTCATCTTTGGGTATTAAGCCTATAGAGATCATTAAATTTGCACAGGTAGCTAATGGTATTTTACTTCCGGTAGTAGCAGGAATTCTCCTTTGGATGGTCAACAAAAAAGTAGTTTTAGGAAATTATGTGAATTCTAAATTCCAAAATATTTTAGGATTTATTATTTTGATTGTAACTATTTTTCTTGGGTTAAGAGGCCTAGACAAAGTTTTTGAATTTAATATTTTTTAATGATAGATATTAATTGCGATCTGGGTGAAGGGTTAGATAATGAGCACATCATAATGCCACTTATTTCTTCTTGTAATATTTCTTGTGGAGCACACGCAGGTTCCATTGAAATTATAGATAATGTAATTCAGCTGGCGATTCAACATAAAGTAAAAATAGGAGCACATCCATCATTTCCTGATAGACAAAATTTTGGACGTAAAGTTTTGGATATTTCAAATAGTAACCTTCAAAAAAGTTTAGAAGATCAACTTATTGTTTTTAAAGAAAGAGCACTGCTCCAAAACGCATCTATTCATCATGTAAAACCACATGGTGCTTTGTATAATTTAATTGCTGTAAATCGAGAAAAAGCTTCGGTAGTTATCGCTGCAATTCAACATGTTTTTGAAGCTGTGAAATTATATGTGCCTTATCAATCAAGGATAGAAGAAGTTGCTATACAAAGTGGGGTAGAAATTGTTTATGGAGCTTTTGCCGATAGAACGTATAATGAAGATTTGAGTTTGGTCTCAAGAACTTTATCCAATGCGCTTATAGTAGACAAACATGAGGTGTTAAAACAAGTGCAAAAAATATCAGATAAACAATTGGTAACTACTGTAAACTTTCATGAAAAAGAGATTAAAGCATCCACTTTTTGTGTTCATGGAGATACTAAAAATGCCATCGAAATATTGCAGTATTTACACGAACATATCCATACGAAGTAATTGAAGTTTCAACTCACATATAAGTTTTTTGGAAGGTCAGCAATTTTAGTAGAATGGCCTGCAAACATTTCGCAAGATATTATTCAAGATATTATTTCTTTTGAGAGACAGGTCAAAGAAATAGATTCTATTTTAGATACAATCATTGCTTATAATTCTCTGCTTATTAGGTATCAAAATCCAATTGTAGATAAAGAACTTACTATTAGTCAACTTAAAAAGAAATCTGCAGCGTCATCCCATTTGACTAAACAAGATCAATTTTTATGGGAAATCCCTGTTTGTTATGATGCTTCTTTTGGTATCGACCTAGAGGAAATTGCCAATAAAAAAAAATGTAGTGTAGCGGATATTATCAGATTGCATACAGAAACAGATTACTTAGTTTATTTTATTGGTTTTCAGCCAGGATTTCTTTACTTGGGTGGGCTGCATCAAAACCTTCATGTTCCTAGGAAATCCAATCCAAGAGTTCGAGTAGACAAAGGATCTGTGGGTATAGGTGGTGCTCAGACTGGAGTTTATCCTCAAAATAGTTCTGGGGGATGGAATATCATTGGAAAGTCTCCTCTAAATTTTTTCAATATGAAGGCTACAAATCCCTGTTTTGCTAAACCAGGTGATCGCATTCAATTTGTTGCTGTAGACATTCATACTTTTTATGAAATAGAAAGAGAGGTCATAAAACAAGAATTTATCATTAAAAAAAGACCATTATGATAGCAATTTTACATCCAGGCATTTATTGTTCTGTCCAAGATCAAGGTCGTTTTGGTCATACAAAGATGGGTGTTCCACAAGCTGGGTGCGCGGATACCTATGCGGCAACAATGGCCAATGCTTTATTGAAAAATCATGAGAAAGACGCCCTTATAGAAATTACTTTTGGACAAGGGAAATTTAAATTTACATCCGATACTTATATCTGTTTAACTGGTGGTGATTTTTCTCCAAAATTAAATGGGAAATTAATAAAGATGCAATCTGTATACTTTATAAAAAAAGATTCAGTTTTATCATTTGGTAAAAGAGTTTATGGTGCTAGAGTTTATTTGTCTGTTCAAGGAGGTATTCAAACTGAAAAAGTGTATGGTAGCCGAAGTTTTTTTGATGGAATTACTCAGCAAAAATTAGGTAAAGGCGCTATGCTACCTATACTACCTGTTAAGGAGCGTACAGAAACTAGTTTATCTAAAGTTCGGGTAACTGATAAACATTTTACAACACTGTATTTACCTTGTTTAAAAGGACCAGAGTTTTCCAAACTCAACAAAGAACAGCAGCATAAATTGTTTACTCCTTTCTCAATATCAGATGATAATAATAGGGTAGGATATCGGCTAAAAGAATCTTTAGAAAATAACTTATCTTCAATACTTACATCGGCAGTCTTGCCAGGAACAGTTCAGCTCACTCCATCAGGAAAATGCATTATTTTAATGCAAGATTGCCAAGTAACAGGAGGATATCCAAGAATTCTTCAATTATCTGAAATTGCTGTAGCAAGGGTCAGTCAAAAAATATCAGGTGATAAAATACAGTTTATAGTAGAGGACTACTGATAATCTAATACATAAAAAATAGTATTTACTTTACATTAAGAGCTCCAATTTCGTTGTTCCACAGTAGTTTATTATAAGCTGGAATCACTTTCTGGATTAGTTCCTCTGACCTATTTTTTAACTCAATCCATTCCTTATTTAGTTCTTCAAGTCTGTTTTTTGAGGCTGAATTTAGTTTAGGGATGCTGCTGTCATTTTGGTTCATAAGAAAGATATATTCTGCAGTAAATTTATTTGGAAAATTTTCCACATCGTCATAAGCTTTAGACTTTCGTTGAACCATATCTTCATCCCAAGATTTTAGTTGTTGGATTATAGCTTCTCCTTTAGATTTTAAACCTATATATTTTTGTTCTTTAGGTAATTCCTTGATAATCTTTATTAATTGACGTTGAGTCTTTTTCAATTTATTTACTCTGTTATGCATATCTGTAAGATTTGCCTCAGTTATAATTTTAAACTTATGCGTTTCTAGATATTCATCTTTAGAAATATTATATAGTGGATTTGGTAATATGCTAAATGATACTTCAGATATTTTATCCTCTTGTTTTAGCGATGCTGAATATAAATTTGGCATAGCTTTATGACCTCTGTAAGACCCTTCTATATAAGCGGTGGGTATTCCAGGTAAACTTTGATGTCTCATATCCCATACAAACCGATTAAGTCCAATATTATTTGATAAAGTTGGTTCGGGTGATGGACCACCGGGATATCTTTGGTAATTAAGGTTGGACTTTGAACGAATAGTTCTAACTACATTTCCATCTTTATCTTTTATTTCTAAAGTTAACTCCTTATTTTTTGATTTCCTAGGTAAATAGTAATAGAACACAACTCCATTAGCAGGGTTTACACCCTCCGAATCATCAGTTCCAGAAAAGTTCTCAGATGAGTAGTTTAATTGACTTCTCCAGTTTCCTATAATTGCATCCTCTGGGGTAAGTAGTTTAAAAGTTGTTTTGTTACCCTCAAACTGCCTTAGTAAACCTAGGTCATCTAATACCCAAAAAGATCTTCCCATGGTAGCTATAGTTAAATCGTTATGGCTAATTTTTAAATCTGTAATTGGTGTTATTGGCAAGTTTAATTGAAATGATTTCCATACTTTTCCTCCATTCCAAGAGATATACATCCCTAATTCTGTTCCAGCAAAAAGTAAGTTTTTTTGCTGGGTATCTTCTCTTACCACTCTTGTAAAAGCACCTGAAGGAATCCCTGAACTAATATTAACCCAAGATTTTCCGTAATTAGTGGTTTTATATATAGCAGGGGTATAATCGTTGAATTTGTAACGAGTGGTGGCTATATAAGCTGTAGCCTTGTCATGAGGAGATACTTCAATTGAATTAATTAGGGTTTCAGGTAGATTTTTAGGAGTGACAAGCTCCCAAGTTTTCCCTCCATTTTTTGTGATTTGCAATACTCCATCATCTGTTGCAGTCCAAATAACTCCTTGTTCATGAGGTGACTCAGTTACATAAGATAAAGTACCATAATTTTCTGCTCCAACAGCTTCATTCGTATAAGGGCCTCCACCTTTACCTTGTTTCTCTTTTTCGTTATTAGATAAATCAGGAGATACTTCAGACCAATTTTTACCATTATCTGAAGTTTTTAGTAATAATTGTGCTCCATGATAAAAAGTATTTTTTTCATGTTGAGACCAAATAATAGGAGCATTCCAGTTGTATCTGTACTTCATGTCCTTTGAGTCTCTCCCTAAATATTGGATGGGAGCTGCCATAATTTGAGTGCTTGCCTTTGCTTTTGTATCTAAAATTTCAATTGTTCCTAAATAGCTTCCACCCAATACATATCTAGGATTATCTGGGTTAAAAGCTAAAAAGGCACTTTCACCTCCTGCAGAAGCAGACCAATTTTGTTCATTTATACCACCACTTCCTAATGCTAAACTGCTAATTTTTACAGAAGAATTATCTTGTTGACCACCATAAATATTGTATGGAAATAGATTATCTGTATTTATCCTGTAAAATTGTGCAGTAGCCATTCGATTCTGAGGAGACCACGATTTTCCATAATTATAAGATACAGCAGCACCACCATCATTGGCAATAATCATATTTTTATTATTGGTTGGATTAATCCAAAGGTCATGGTAATCTCCATGGGTACCTGTAATTCTAGACCAAGTTTTACCACCATCAATAGAGCGTTGGGCACTAGCATTAAGTACATATATCTTTTCCTCGTCTGTAGGATCTATAAACAGCTCAATATAATACCATGCTCTTTGAATTAAACTATGATCAGATGAAATTTTAGACCAATTCTTTCCTGCATTATTAGAGACAAATAACCCACCCAATTCTTTATTGGAATCACTTTCAACTAAAGCATATACTTTTTCAGAATTTGAACGGCTAACTGCTATAGCCATTTTACCCTTCTCTTTTGGCAAGCCATTGTGAATTTGATTCCATGTGATTCCTCCGTCAGTTGTTTTGTAAAGACCACTTCCTGGACCTCCGCTTATAACTTTCCAAGGCAATCTTTGATGTTCCCACATGGCTGCATACATTACCAATGGATTGTTATAGTCCATGGATAATTCTGAACATCCAGTTAAACTATTTACATAAAGAATTTTATTCCAAGATACACCGCCATCAACTGATTTAAATATTCCTCGTTCTTTATTTGGACCATATAATGCTCCTTGTGCAGCCACAAAAACAATATTTGGATTTTTAGGGTGAATTACTACTCTAGATATATGTTGAGTA
>Ga0209602_1004545_pt1 | contig 10087 bp, 6 predicted proteins | sample COGITO_mtgs_1205_3_FD_184810 | JGI IMG/M metagenome (GOLD analysis project Ga0209602, IMG submission 184810) | Pelagic marine microbial communities from North Sea - COGITO_mtgs_120524 (SPAdes) (version 2) | ecosystem: Environmental > Aquatic > Marine > Epipelagic ...
GATCAGGACGTACTTTCCGGCCTCGGAGACAGTGCAGAGTTGCTGAACCCAGACGGCGACCTCATTCAAAGTGCGAGTTGGATCATAGAAACCGATTGTCAAACATTGGAAGCAGGTCCCACGAGCAATGACCCATGGACCCATACGCTTTGGCCAACACCGGGCGAAGAAGAGCCTGATGCAGGCAACCTTGCAAGTCCAGACGACCTCCGTCTCACACGATTGATGCCCGATGCTTCGTCGTCGGTTTCGAGCACCATGGAATTCCTTGAGATCACCAATTCCGGTGACAAACTTGCCGTCATGGACGGCTGGAAGCTGCGAACCACGTCGAGCGCTGGAGTTCCCTACGACACCTCGTTCACCAATTTCATGATTCAACCAGAAAGTGCAACAATCCTCGCAAATGACGCATCAGCAGTAACCCTCTACGAAGATGGAATGGTTGTTGAACTTGATTTGGCGCTTAACCGAAGTTTCTACCTCGCCAACTCGGGGGCTGCGGTGCAGTTGCTTGACCCCTCAGGCAATGCTGTTGACACGGTTGTTTACGGCAACGGGCCAGTTGATGTTGATGGATGGAGCGGAATTGCTTTGGTTGAACCTTTGACAAATTTGGACAATCTCATTTACCTTCGTGGAGACGGTTGCGGTGACGCACCAGACAACGATGTTGTTGCGGACTGGCACCACCGATGGAGCCGCCTTGGTGGAAGCAATTTCTGCCTCGAACCTACCGTGACCAGTTCGGGTAACATCACCCCACTCCTCGCTCCTGAATACGGACTCACTGACCTCTTGGCTTGGATCGGTGATGCCGATGAATCCATCCAAGTTCACATGTACCAACTTCAAGAAGTTCATCTCGTGGAGGCCCTCATCGAAGCGGACCAACGCGGTGTTGAAGTGACCGTCGTCATGGATTACGGTGACAACTGGTGGCCTGAATACGACCTGGATGCAAACCATGGGATGGCAACGACCATGCTCGCTGCTGGAGTGGACGTGTTTTGGTTTGGAGACATGGGAGAAACACCCTATGCTTACATCCACAGCAAGGTCGCTGTACGAGATAATGAAAGCGTTTGGATCGGTTCAGGAAACTGGAAGTCCTCATCTCAACCTGCACCCGGTGATGCTGGAAATCGAGACTGGGGTGTCATCGTTGATGATGCGGCCTTAGCCACCCTCGTACGCTCGCATTTGGCCTTTGATGAATCCGCTGAACGCTCTCACATCACGCCCGTCACCATGGCGGATGCGCCATCCGGCTGGGTTATGCCTCAATCGTCCCCAATTGTTGGAAACCTTTCAACATCGATTGACGGGGCCTTTGAAGCCACACTGTTGGTTTGTCCAGATAATTGCATCAATGAATTGGTTCAGATGTTGGACAGTGCAGATGATGAAATCCTTCTCTCTCTGCAATACCTTGACATGGACTGGTCCTACGGCTGGGGAGACAACCCCATTGTATCTGCATTGGAAGATGCAGCTCAACGTGGGATTAAAATCCGCCTTATTTTGAACGGCGCCTACCTCGACGAGGACATCCAAAAGGTCGTTGACCAAATGAATGAGGATTGGAACGCCACTCTGGGCTACGACACAAATGCTGTTGTCATGAGTGCTGGAGATGGCGTTAACAAATTGCACAACAAAGGTGCGATCGTTGACAAAGAAGCCGTCCTTGTATCTTCAATCAACTGGGGCGACTCCGCCTTGGTTCGAAACCGAGAGATGGGGCTGCTCATCAGCAGCAATGATGTCGCTTCGGTTTACATCGATTCATGGAATGAGGACTGGCAGCGATTGGACCCCGAAGTGGACTCCGACCAAGACGGACTCAACGATGAATGGGAAGATATGTTCGGATTGAACCGAACCCGAAGAACGGTCATCGGACAATCCTATGATGAAGGAATGTACGACGCCGATGCTGATGGACTCACCAACGAAGCTGAACTGCTGCATGGAGGCGACCCGCTCAATCCTGACACCGATGGAGATTGCATCCTTGACGGTATTGAAGTTGCTTGGGCTCAGGCCTCAATTCTTAGCGATAGTGTAGCCGATGTTTCGCCGCGTGACGCGCTGACCATGGCTGACGCCGATAACGACGGAGAAAACGAATCCGACGCACTTGGTTGTGACCTTGGAGGCATTGTGGTCAACCCGCCATCCGATAACAACTCCAACGATACAACCACTCCTTCGGCAGACGAGGATAACGATACCATCCTCAACGAGCAAGACAAATGTCCGAACACACCAGCAGGAGCCGCAACCGACCCGGATGGATGTTCATCCCAACAACGAGCAGAATTGGTCAACAATAACGGAGATGATACATCGGGAAGTTCTGGAGAGAATTTGTTCCTCGGTTTGATGATTGGTGCGCTTATACTCTCGGGAGGAGCCTACGTCATCCTTCAGAACAAGCGTAGCGATTCTGAAGATGTCAAAGACAGCATTACCGCTGAATCGTTTGCTATGGCACAAGTCATGCCGGAAGGAGAAACACCCGCCTGGGATGCACCCGTTCTGGATGCATCTGGACCGACCGTTACTCCTGAAATGATGGCGCTGGTTCCCGGCTGGAGTCAAGACATGGTCAAGGACTATCTCCTCCAAGGATGGACGATGGACCAACTCTCCAACTACTACCAAGAACAAGTCGTTCAGCACGGTCAAACAGAATAACATTCAAACGGGACCGAGTGGACCAAACGCTATGGCCATCGCATACCGTAGCAGCAATCCCGTGCTTAACAACAAATTCATGGCGGCACTTACCGGTGTCGAGACCATGAGCCTGCAGGGCAGCCTCCGCAAGATTGGTTTCCTCCTAACATTGACCATCATCAGTTCATTCGCCACTGCCCTTGTCTGTTTGACTGCTGGCGAAAACATGTTCCTCTACGCCGGCCTATTCTCGACCGTAGGGGCCGTTTTCGGTTTTATTCTAGCCATGATCACCTTCGTGACTCGACCGCAAAATCCCGTAGCCTTGATGAGTCTTTATGCTATTTTTGAAGGCTTACTCGTGGGCGGCATGTCCCTCGTTATGGAGGCATATTATCCGGGCATTGTACTCCAGGCGGCGTTTGGAACCGTTTGCATTACCGGCACCATGTACGCCATGTATGCGTCACGAATCATCCGCCCAACACCCATGTTCAACAAGGTCATTGGAGGACTTGTCATCAGCATCTGTTTCCTCTACATGACTTCCTTCGTCCTCAGCATGTTTTCCGGATACGATGTCCCCTTCCTCCACAGTTCAGGACCGATTGGAATCGGACTCACACTGTTCATTCTTGTCGTCGCCTCTCTTACCTTAATCAGCGATTTCGGATTTATTGAAGCGGGAGTCAAGAACGGTGCACCAAAGAACATGGAATGGTATGCTGCGTTTGGGATACTCATTTCACTCATCTGGATTTACATTGAAACATTGAGACTCCTCTCCAAATTAAGAACCTTCATGCAGGACTGAGACCACAATGACAAGAACGATACCGACCGTTGATTTCACACTCGCTCAATCTTCAAACGAAGACGAGCGAAAGGCGTTCGTCCAACAGGTCGGAGACGCACTCCATGACATCGGGTTTTTTGCCTTGGTCAATCACGGAATTGATACCGAACTGATCATGGATGCTTACGCACAGTGCGACCGTTTCTTTGAATTGGACGAGAACACCAAACGGTCGTATCTTCTTCCAGAAATCGCTCACCAGCGCGGCTATACGGCTTTTGGAGTTGAACACGCAAAGGACAATCCAGCACCTGACCTCAAAGAATTCTGGCAGACCGGAAGGGGCTATCCAATTGACGGACCAACACCAACCTACCCTCAAAACGTGTGGCCCAACGACCACGCTCCAGCGTTTCGTAGCGTCATTGACCGCCTCTACACCGACATGGAAGAATTGTCAAAAGAATTGCTTGAAGCATGTTCTCTTTACCTTGGCATGCCAGAAGATTGGCTTCCCGAAATGGCTGACCAAGGGAATACCATCATGCGAATGATTCACTATCCGCCTCTTGACCCAACGATGCCCGAAGGTGCTGTTCGTTCAGCTGCCCACGAAGATATCAATTTCATCACGCTCCTGGTAACCGCTACGGCTGATGGACTCGAAGTGATGGACCACGATGGTTCATGGATACAGGTCAAGGGGGATGAAAAGGCAATCATTGTTGACTCAGGAGACATGCTCCAAAACCTTACCAACGGATTGTTTCGTTCCGTCACTCACCGAGTGGTCAATCCTCAAGATTCCACTTCTCGCCGATATTCAATGCCGATGTTTGTCCATCCAAGAAACGAAATCGACCTCACCCCCCACTCTGATTTTGTCGCTAAAACCGGTGGTATTGCAAAATATCAGAGCATCAAGGCGGGAGATTATCTCCAACAACGCCTGCGTGAAATAGGTCTGATTTGAGGTTGAGAGATGAACGTTGCTCAACTGATTGAATCCGTTGTGGCTCAACAAGGTCAAGACCACGCACTTCTTGACGACTTTGTGAAGGGCGTAGCCAATGGAGAAGTTGCTGTAGAAGACGCAACAGCCTGGCTAAAAGCCGTGCATACCTTTGGCTGCAGCGTAGAGGACACCGTCCAACTCACAAAAACAATGATCGCATCAGGAGCCCAACTCACTTGGGAAGATGGACCTCCCGTTGTGGACAAACACAGCACAGGAGGGGTCGGAGACAAGATGTCACTGATGCTTGCGCCAGCGCTGGCTGCATGCGGGCGTCGTGTTCCAATGCTTGCTGGGCGAGGGCTTGGCCATACGGGCGGGACCATCGACAAATTGGAATCGATTCCTGGTTTTAATTGCAGACTCAACCCAGAAGAGATGAACGACGCTGTCAATGCCATCGGATGCTGCATTGCCGTTCAAAACGATGCTATCGCTCCCGCCGATGGTGTCCTGTATGCGATTCGTGACGTCACGGATACCGTCGATAGTGTCCCTCTCATCACCGCCTCCATCATTTCAAAAAAAGCAGCAGAAGGATTGCAAGCCCTTGTTCTTGATGTGAAATGCGGAAGCGCAGCCTTCATGAAAACGCATGAACAAGCTGAGGAATTGGCCAAATCCATGGTACGAACGGCAGAGGGGCTCGGCATCAAAACCATTGCACACATCACATCGATGGAACAACCGATTGGAAGTCACGTCGGAAATGCGTTAGAAATCATTGAAAGCATCGAAGTAATGCAAGGCAAAGGTTCCGTTGACACCAGAAACCTCGTCATTCTTCAAGGTGGTGCGCTTCTAGCCATGACTGAGGATGGCCTGAGCCTTGAAGAAGCAAACAAACAAATTGAACGATCGCTGGACCGTGGTGATGCCCTTGAAAAGTTTAGGCTCATGTGCATTCAACAAGGAGTATCACAGGAAATTGCTGATTTGCTGGTCAAGGACCCTCATTCGGTTTTACCTAAAAGTGAGCATCAAACCACAGTCTTGTCCCGCCAGCAGGGACACGTACGAACCATTGACTCAATGGCTGCAGCACTTTTGGCCAAGCAACATGGGGCTGGACGATACGCACTTGACGACGAAGTGGTTCCTGAAATCGGCTTCGTATTCCATGCTTCCAAGGGCACAAGCATCGAAGAAAACCAACCCTTGCTGACCTTCCATCACAATCAAAAATTGACCGATGAAGAGCATTCAACCCTGCAAAACCTCATTGAAACGGTGAATGGTTTTGTGCCACCGGTTGAACGCCTGATGGCCATCGTGGACTGATGGTGGCGAAGCCGTGATAAAGGGGAGGCCTGTCGCCAACCTTGCCGATTTAGCTTAGCTGGTGGAGCGTGGGACTGTTAATCCCAAGGTCGTGGGTTCGAGCCCCACAATCGGCGCCTGAATAGAACCGTCATACTGAAAGCACGCCATCCGTGAGTAAAAGTTGGAAGTTATGCTTCAAGGGCACCCACTTTTTGCACCAATTGTTCAGCACCCACGGCCATGTCCCGAACGAGAAAACGGCCCACTGCTTACCCGTACAAACAAAGGGTAGCGAGTAAACCGACCCACGCAAAGCCCATCGAACTACCATATCCAGTTGGAAGGGGTTTCGGATAGCCCCATCTAACCCATCCGAATTCGATTTGTTGATGGTTGCAACACCGAACCCTTTCTTCGATGATTGAGTTTATCTCACATAGATACTCATAACTATGAACAAATATTGGCTAGTCTCATGCGTCTTAGATGGTGTTTGGTTCTAGCACTTTCATTTCTACTGATGACTTCCACTGCACTTGCAGATGATGGTGATGATGATGGTGATGATGATGATGATGATGAGAAAATCCTTGGAATTGATGCAGAAGGCCTCGGTGATGTTGCACTTTACTTCCTAATAGCAACCCTTTCAATTGCAATTTGGAAGCCATCTTTCAAATGGCTCAGAAAGAACGGTCCAAAACTCTTCAATACTGAACCAAGGCCATTCAAGAAAAAGCTTGGAGTCTTCAATCGACGATTCATGAAAGTTCATAATTGGCTAGGAGTGATTGCAGCAGTTGTAGGGACTGCTCATGGTTTTGTACTAGAATGGCATTGGACCTTGTGGGCTGGAATGGCTGGTATCTGGATACTCATCTTCAGTGGTTCGTTAATGCAATGGAAATGGCCACCGAAAGAGTTCAGAAAAGGTGCAAGGATTCTTCACATGCAAAGGGCTTTGTCAATAATTGCGATTGTGTTATTGTATGTTGGGCATGGAATTGTTGATTGATTTTCTGTGATTACTTCATCGAAAGTTGCATGGGATCCCCATTCAACAAACGGGTATCGCATGGGTACCCTCTGCTTACCCGTCCAATCAAAGGGGACCCCTCTGATTCGCTACCGAAGATTTGGTTAACTTCAACCCTTAGGTTATTCTATGGCCGAACCCATTCTAAGCCCTGACGGGAAATGGATGTGGACCGGTTCTGATTGGATTCCTGCTCCTCCCTCATCATCTCAATCTGCAAACGTCAACCTCCAAGACAGCGTGGTTGGAGGAGACATCAACATCACTCAGAACAATGCAGAAGACATTGCTACTGCCATGGTCCAGGCCTTGGAGCGGATGGGTTTCTCAGACCAATCCTCTCCTGCAGAATTGACTCCAAGTCAAGAAGCAGAAGTTGAGCAAGTCTTGGAAATGTCCGAACAATTGGCAGGTCATGGCATTGAGATTGACCCCTGGACTGAAATCACGCTCGGTAATGCTGCGAAACTTGCAGGAAGAACGCATTCTGCTCAGCAACATTACCTGCGGGCCTTGGGAACATTCAGGAAAAATGGCGACCAACAGGGCGAGGGGGCTTCACTGAGAAAGATTGGAAACATCGCAAATACACGAGGCGACCTCGATGAGGCGGAACGGTTGTATCATGAGAGTCTGGCCATCATGAGAGAAATTGGTGATCTACAAGGCGTAGGGGATTCAATGGGCAACCTCGGAACCATCGCAAGTAAACGAGGCGACCTTGCTGAGGCGGAACGGTTGTATCGAGAGAGTATGGCTATCAAGAGAGAGATTGGCGACCGAAAGGGTGAGGGGGATTCACTGCACAACCTCGGAACCATCGCAGAAACACGAGGCGACCTTGCTGAGGCGGAACGGTTGTATCGAGAGAGTCTGGCTATCAAGAGAGAGATTGGCGACCGACAGGGTGAGGCGTATTCACTGAACAACCTCGGAACCATCGTAGAAAAACGAGGCGACCTTGCTGAGGCGGAACAGTTGCATCGAGAGAGTCTGGCTATCCGGAGAGAGATTGGCGACCGAGAAGGTGAGGCGTATTCACTGATCGGCCTCGGAAACATCGCAAAAGCACGAGGCGGCCTTGCTGAGGCTGAACGGTTGTATCGAGAGAGTCTGGCTGTTGAGAGAGAGATTGGCAACCGACAGGGTGAGGCGTATTCACTGATCAACCTCGGAAACACTCTCCTAAATCGAAACGAAGATGAAAGACATAGGTGCTATACAGAAGCAGTTCGAATTCAAAGAGAAATAGGTGTTCCAATTCAACAATGGTTCATTGATAATGGATATTGAAGCAAAGCATGATTTGGTTTGTTATGCCTCTCATCAAAGGGTCTATGCACAAACCCACTGCTCAGATATTAACCAATCAAAGGGCTTGCAGTGGGTCTTGTCAGACGCTACCCACTCATGATACGCCTATACAGAGGGTGTCGCAAGGGTATTCTGGTGAACCCCTGATTACCAGTGGCCCATATTCCATCTATAATTTGATAAAATCGAAAAATTGCAATTAGTGATGTGATTAATTAAGTCCCATACAACAGAAATCTCATCAGTCAGCATATTACCTTCGACAATTATTGATTCAAATGTTTGAATAATTGTTTTCACCCCTCCAAAAAATCCTTTCTTCCGATATTTTATCTCTACATTTTTCAGTGGAAATCCCACTGCCATAATATCGATATAAAACCCATCAGGTTCGTAATTTTTGCTGCGTTCATAAAACTCTTTATCACGCACCCAAATGTTTAACAAACCTTTATCAGTTTCATTTTCTAAGTAACTCCCTGGAATTGTAATTTCCATCGCAATATCACCCCCACCTCCGCTTCCTCGGCCTCTGTCAACCTTCTCTATTTTTTCAGCAGAAAACATTTCTTTCGCATAACCAATTATCTGTTCACGAGTGGGATTTATCATAACTGGTTCACCAGTCGTAGTGACACTCCACCCAAAGAGAACACTATCATTTTTTTTTTCTAAAACCTCAGAACCGGTTTGGACTTTATGCGAATTTGTCATCACAGCCTCTATGGCTGCCTTAACGACTTCTGCATCAGCCGAATTTTGAATATTTGTCTGTTGAGTCACATTGATGTCACCAGCAACAGCACTATCCTGAACCACAAGGTCACTAGATTGAGGAGATTCTATATTAGGAGGGGCTGGGACCCATTCAGAACCACTCCACATCCATTTTCCATCGGGACTGAATATGGGTTCTGACATGATACTCCTAAGTTGTACTACATTAACAAATAACCGCCCAGAAAATCCTCAAGTGCTGAACCAAATTTTACACCGTCTCTTGTGGGTTGATACAGACAACCAACATATCATTCCCATGAAATCGCAAGGGTTCTAACAAACCCCTCAAGACATTATGGAAGAGTACAATGGGTGTTCAGTCCCCCAGTACACTGCCTACGGACGCGTGAGATGCCTGTACAGAGGGTCTCGGAAGGGTTACACCACTGTTACAAATTCACACTACTGTAACAGAAGTTCCATATACGAACGGTTAGTAGAAGATTCATGAACAAGAATACCGTGTTTATGACCGTTTTTTTGATTTTAATGGTGTCATTGTCGGGTTGTTTAGGCTCGGGCCGAGGTAATGGTGAGAATGACCAGAATGACGAGAATAATGATGGTGATAAAGGGGACATGGGGCCGCCAGAAGAAGTTAACGCTGAAGACTACAATGTCCTTTACATCGGCCATAGTTTTGGACGTATTTTTGCACAAACACTGCAGGATTATGCACACACTGCTGGATTTACGAACCACTCGCAATTCATTGAATTCAGTGGAGGTACTTCAGGTGCCCCCGATGCATTATGGAATGACAACGGCCACCGTGAAAACATCAAGGATTACCTTGACACTGGCGAGATTGATGTTTTCATCATGATTTGTTGCAGTATCGAGTTTATGAAATCTGATTTCCAAACGGATGCTGCAATCTGGAATTTCACCTCGTATGCAGTTGAAAAGAACCCCAATATACGAATTGGTTTGGCTATGCCGTGGAAGGATTTCCCTGGAGACTACGAGAATGCAAGCGAGTACGCAGCGAACTCAACACTCGACATCTTGCCGTATTGGGTAAACCTCTCACAGGACCTTAGAGTAGACTTCCCAAACAATGAGATATTCACCTTCCATCACGGAGCAGTGGCTTACGAGTTGCGTGAGATGTTTGAAGCAGGAGAACTTGAAGGCGACATAGAGCAGTTGCAAGGGCCTAAGCAGACTTCTGTGTTTACCGATGCAAAGGGGCACG